>Ga0164293_10001510_pt1 | contig 19458 bp, 15 predicted proteins | sample GEODES118metaG_FD_111487 | JGI IMG/M metagenome (GOLD analysis project Ga0164293, IMG submission 111487) | Eutrophic lake water microbial communities from Lake Mendota, Wisconsin, USA - GEODES118 metaG | ecosystem: Environmental > Aquatic > Freshwater > Lake | place: USA: Lake Mendota...
CCGCAAGGATGCACCATAGCCCCAAAAGGGGATTAAGACCATATCCGCCCTTGCTTGACGGCAGTGCCCTTGCCTGCGGCGCCTATGCGCTTCAGAGGTAGATCTTCTGCAGCAAACCCATCAGCGTCTTCTGCTCCTGCGCGCTCAGCCGGTGCGCCACGTCCTGCTCCAGCTGCATGGCCGTGCGTTCGGCTTGGTCCATGAGGCTCAGGCCTGGGGTTGTGAGGTGCAGGCCCTGGGCCCGCCGGTCGGTAGGGTGAGGGCGGCGTTCGATCAGGCCGCGCCGTTCAAAGCCGCTGACCATGCCCACCATATTGGGCGGCAAGATGCCCAGGGCGTGGCAGAGCTGGCGGGCGGTGATGCCGGGGTTGTGCGTGATCAGCGACAGGATGGAAAAGTCCACCGGCCGCAGGCCGTAAGGCGCCATGCGCTCCAGGAACACCCCGATCACCGATAGCGCTGCGCGCCGGGCGTTGTAGCCAATCAGGCCTTCCAGGTAGCTGGCGTCCACTTGGTCGACTGCCGGGCCTGCCGCTACAGCGCTTTTTGCTGAACTGGCTGTGGCAGGCGCCGGGCTCGGCCGCCGGGCGGGCCGCGGCGCTAACTCGGCCTCGGCGGCTCCCCTGGGCTTGCCGCGCTTGGGGGACTTGGGCATCATGCCGCTACCGTCGGGGTGCTGCTCTGCAGTTCGCGGCAGCGCTCTTGCATGATGGCCAGGCGCATGCCGAACTCGGGCAGCACATGGCGGTGCAGGGCCAGCGCTGGCTGTTGCCAGCGTGGGCTCTGGCCTCCTGGGGCTGCAGTAATCTGCGCCCAGCCCCAGTCCATCAGCACCAGGGCCACGGCGCGCAGGTAGTCGTCGGCCACGGCATAGGGCAGGGCGGCGTCCTGTCGGCTGGCCTGCACCAAAGACTGGGTGATCTGGCGCAACTGCTCAGAGCGGCTGCGGCCGGCCTCGCTCAGTCCAGGCTCGAGTTCGTCCATCAGCGCGCCCAGGGCCTGGCCGCCGTCACTGAGCACCTTGCGCACCAGCAGATCTATGGCCTGAATTTCATTGGTGCCTTCGTAAATCATGGCCACCCGTGCGTCGCGCACGATCTGCTCGACGCCCCATTCGCTCACATAGCCGTGGCCGCCAAAGACCTGCAGGCAGGCGCTGGCGCCCGCAAAGCCCTGTTCGCTCCAGGCCGACTTGAGCACCGGGGTGATCAGGCTGCACCAGCGGTTGGCGGCTGAGCGGCGCTGGGCATCGCCGTGGTGGTGGGCCAGGTCCAATTCGAGCGCGGTGCGGTAGGCCAGGATTCGCCCGCCATCGATCCAGGCGCGCTGGGTATCGAGGATGCGCCGCACCGCCGGGTGCTCGGCAATCAGGTCGGCCTGGCCTGCAGCTTTCGCGCCGCCCGGGGCGCGCATTTGCCGGCGCTCGAGCGAATAGGCATGGGCTTTTTGCCAGGCGGCATCGAGCAGGCCCATGCCCTGCATGGCCACGTGCAGGCGGGCCGAGTTCATCATGATGAACATGGCGTTCAGGCCCTTGCCGGGCTCGCCCACGATCCATGCTTTTGCCGCGTCAAAGCGCATCACGCAGGTGGGGCTGCCGTGCAGGCCCATCTTCTCTTCGATGCGCTCGCAGTGCGCCGCGCTGCGGCTGCCGTCGGGGTAGAACTTGGGGCACAGAAACAGTGACAGGCCTTTGGGGCCGGGCGGGGCGTCGGGCAGGCGGGCCAGCACCAGGTGGACGATGTTGTCGGTAAGGTCGTGTTCGCCGCCGGAAATAAAAATCTTGGTGCCGCTCAGCGCGTAGCTGCCGTCAGCTTGCGGCACGGCCTTGGTGGCGGCCAGGCCCAGGTCGCTGCCGGCATGCGGCTCGGTCAGGCACATGGTGGCCAGCCACTGGCCGGTGGCCACCTTGCTCAGGTACTCATCCTTGAGCGCCCGGCTGGCATGGTGCTTGATGCATTCATAGGCGCCGTGCAGCAGGCCCGGCGCCATGGTCCAGCCGTGGTTGGCCGCACTCAGCCAGTCGTAGAGCATGGCCTCCAGCACGCAGGGCAGGCCCTGTCCGCCGTCTTCGGGGGCTGCGGCCAGGGCCGGCCAACCGGCCTGCCAGAAGGCCTGGTAGGCATCGCGAAAGCCCGGCGGCATGGTGACTTTTCCGTCTTTCCACTGCGCGCCTACCCGGTCGCCGACCTGCTGCAGGGGCGCGACCACCTCGGCGACGAATTTGCCGGCCTCGGTCAAGAGTTGTTCGGTCAGTGCCTCGTCAAGCTCTGCAAATGCCGGCAGGGCGCGCAGCGTCGTGCCGGCGCCGGCGACTTGCTGCAGCAGGAACAAGGCGTCTTGCACGTCGGGCTGGTAATCGGCCATGGGCTGTCCACTCAGAAGGGGGGGGAGGGGCCTGCGGCGCGCCTTGTGGCGCGGGCCGCAGGGGTTTGCAGATCAGGAGTCGACGGTAAAGCCAATGCGCTTGATCAGCGGGCCCCAGCGCTCGAATTCAGCCTGAGCGCTGCGCTGCTGGTCGGCGACCGAGCCCCCAAAGGGAATCAGGCCGACCACGGTGAAGGCGTCTTGCAGGGCCTTGTCGCGCAGGGCCGCGTTGATGGCGGTATTGGCCGCCTGCACCACCGCCGCCGGGGTTTTGGCCGGCGCGTAAAAGCCGAACCATTCCTCCACCGTGAGCTCGGGGAAGCCTTGCTCGGCGAAAGTGGCCACATCGGGCACGAAGGGCGAGCGGGTGCGGCCCGAGGTGGCGATGATGCGCATCTTGCCGGCCTTGTGGTTGGCAATGAAGTCGCCATGCGGGGTGAACATGCTGGCGATCTGGCCGCCGACCACATCGGTCACGCCAGGCACCGAGCCGCGGTAAGGCACATGCTTGAAGTCGAAGCTGTTGTTCAGGCCGAGCAGGGCGCCGATGAAGTGCGGCGTCGAGCCGGCGGCGGGCGAGCCGTAGCTGGCCTGGGCCGGGTTGGCCTTGGCCCAGGCGATGAAGTCACGCACGTTCTTGACGCTCTCGGGCACCATGGGGCCGACCGCAAAGCCGTGATGGATCATGGAGCTGGTGCCCACCGGCGTGAAGTCCTCGAAGGGCTTGTACTGCAGGTTGCGGAAGATGTGCGGGTACAAAGAGATCGCGGAAAAGGGCGTCATGGCCAGCACCGAGCCGTCGGCCGGCGCGCTTTTGAGCACATTGAGTGCGATCTGGCCGCCAGCGCCCGGCCGGCTGTCGATCACGCCGGGGTTGCGGCTGTAGCTGCTGCCGGCAAACTTTTCGGCCACGCGGCGGGCGCAGATGTCGCCGGCACTGCCGGGCGGAAAGCCGTAAAGCACCTTGACCTGGTCAACAGGCAGGCCGCCTTGCGCCAAGGCCTGGCGAAATACTGCGCTGGTCAGCAGCGCGCCGGCTGCGGTGGATTGAAGAAAGGCACGTCTTTGGGGCATGGTTGTCTCCTCTTTGAGCCAGGGTTTGAAAAACGGAAATCGGATGAAAAGGGATGGAGGTGGATGAAAGGGGTGCCGATCACAGGCACTTGGCTTTGATGTCCTCGGGCACTGGGATGGCCTGGATGCGGCTGGGATCCTCCGGGTGCTTGATGCAAAACGCGCGGGTTTCACTGCCTTCGCACAGCACGGTGTCGCCCCGCTGCACCACATGCTTGTGCAGGAAGACCTTGCTGCGCCACTCCTGCACGCTGGTATAGACCTGCAGCCGCTCGCCATAGGTGGCCGGGCGCATGAAGCGGGTGTGTATTTCCAGCAGCGGGGTGCCGATGATGCCGCGGGTCTTGATCAGCTCGCGCCAGGGCGGCACACCACACTGCATGAAAAAATTCAGCGAGGAGGCATCCATCCACTTGGAAAAGTTTGGGAAAAACACAATGCCGGCCGGGTCGCAATCGCCGAACATCACCTCCACCTCGTAAACCACAGTCTTGCTCATGGCAGCCCTTGCTCAGCGCGGCGCCATGCGCAGCGCGCCATCGAGACGTATGGTCTCGCCATTGAGGTGGTCGTTACGCACGATGTGGGCCGCCAGTTCTGCAAATTCCTCGGGCTTGCCCAGGCGCTGCGGAAAAGGGATGCTCGAGGCCAGCGAGGCCTGGATGGGCTCGGGCAGGGTTTTGAGCAGCGGGGTTGCAAACAGGCCGGGCGCGATGGTGCACACCCGGATGCCGTGCTGGGCCAGATCGCGCGCCATCGGCAGCGTCATGCCCACCACGCCGGCCTTGGAGGCGCTGTAAGCCTGCTGGCCCACCTGCCCATCGTAGGCGGCCACCGAGGCGGTAAAAACCATCACGCCACGGGCGCCATCTTCCATGGGCTCGAGCGCCGCGCAGGCGGCGGCAAACAGACGGGCCGCGTTGTAGGTGCCGATCAGGTTGACCTGCACCACTTTGGCAAAGTCGGCCAGCGGCGCGGCCCGGCCGTCTTTGCCGACCACCCGCTTGGCAGTGCCTATGCCCGCGATCTGCATCAGGATGCGGGCCGGGCCGTGCGCGGCAGCGGCCGCTGCGATGGCTTGCTCCATGCTGTCTTCATCGCACACATTGCAAGCCAGTGCGATGCCACCGATGTCTTGGGCCACGCGCTGGGCCTGCTCCAGGTTGAGGTCGAGCACCGCGACCTTGGCGCCCTGGCGGGCGAGTTCACGGGCGGTGGCCTCACCCAGGCCCGAGCCGCCGCCGGTGACCAGAGCGGCTGTTCCTTCGATCTTCATGGGTACTCCTTGGGGGTCATGTTCAAGCTTGGGGCGTGAGGGTGTGGGGCAGGCTGCCTTCGTGCAGCGCAGCCACGGTGGCGGCGCGGTGGCTGAGCACCGCGCGCTGATTGATCGAGCCCTTGTCGGTGATCTCGCCCTTGTCGATGGTCGGTGCCTCGGCCAGCAAACACAGGCGGGCGACGCGGTTGGCGCTGCCGGTGGCGGTTTTGGCCAGTGCGTCGACCACCCCCTGAAAGTGGCTGAGCACCGGGGCGCTGGCCAGAACTTGGGCCAGTGGCGTCTCGGCTGGCAAGCCGCTCAGGCCGCGCACCGCTGCCGTAGGAAAGACCATGGCGCCGACCTCCTTCATGTTCAGGCCGGTGATGACCACGTCCTGAATGAAGGGTGCGCCGGCGGCGATGATGCGCGCGCGCAGCGGCCCGACGCTGACGAAGGTACCGGTGGCCAGCTTGAAGTCTTCGGCAATGCGGCCGTCGAACTTCAGGCCCAGGTGCGGGTTGAGCTCGGCTATCCACTGCACCGCGTCGCCGGTTTTGAAAAAGCCTTCCTCGTCAAAGCTATCGGCCGTCTCTTGCGGGGCGCGCCAGTAGCCGGGGGTGATGTTGGGGCCGCGGTAGCGCACTTCGGTCTTGCCATCGACCGGCACGAGTTTGAGCTCCAGCCCCGGCGTGGGCACGCCCAGGTCGCCAGCGCGCACATGGGGGTTGGTCACAAAAATGCCAAAGGGGCTGGACTCGGTCATGCCCAGGCCGGTGCCCATCACGATGCGCTCGCCCATTTCGCGTTCCTGGCTTTCGTAGAGGCTGTCCCAGATCGGCTGGGCCAGGGCCGCGCCCGCGTAAAAAAACATCTGCACCTTGGCCAGCAGGGTCTTGCGCAGCTGGGCGTCGGTCTTCATGGCGTTGGCGATCGCCTCGAAGCCGGTGGGTACATTGAAATACACCGTGGGCGAGATCTCGCGCAGATTGCGCAGGGTCTCGTGCATCAGGGCCGGGGTGGGCTTGCCGTCGTCGATGTAGAGCGTGCCGCCGTGGAAGACCACCATGCCAAAGTTGTGGTTGCCGCCAAAGGTGTGGTTCCAAGGCAGCCAGTCGACCAGCACCAGTTCGCGCTCGGCCAGCACCGGCATGGACTGGCTCATCTGCTGCTGGTTGGCGCAGCACATGCGGTTGGTATTGATCACCGCCTTGGGCAGTTTGGTCGAGCCGCTGGTGAATAAAAACTTGACGATGGTGTCGGCGCCAGTGGCGGCCTGGGCCTTGTCGACCGCATCGGTTGCCGGTGTGGCGCACAGGTCTTCAAAACGCAGGCATTGGCGCCCCGGCACGCTGCCGCTGGCCATCACGACGCTCATGTCTTCGGTGGCCGTGGCAGCGATCGCCTTGGCATAGCGCTCGTCCTGCGCGAACAGCAGCCCTGGGGTGACGGTGCGCAGCACATGCCGCAGCTTGTCGTAGTCCACGCTGACCAGGCTGTAAGGCGGTGAGACCGGGGTGTAGGGGATGCCGGCGATCATGCATGCCAGGGCCAGGAGGGCATGTTCCAGGCTGTTTTCGCTGAGGATGGCCACCGGCCTTTCCACGCTCAGGCCCCGGTCGATCAGGGCTTGGGCGAGGCTGCGCGCGGCCTGCCAGGTTTGTGCGTAGCTCAGGTGCTGCCAGTCGCCCAGGCTGCCATCGGCCGCCTTGGCGCGCCTTGCGATGAAGCTTTGCTCGGGTTTGACGCGGGCCCAATGGGCCAGCCTGTCGCTCAGGCGCTCGGGATAGGGCTGCAGATCCTGATCGGCCAACATATAACGGCTGCCCGCAGCGCCCTCGCGCATTTGCACGCGGGTCACGCCGAAGCGCAGGGGGCGAAATTTGGCGGTCATGGGATCTCCTGCTTCGGTCTCAAGGCGGCGGCGCGGCTTAAAAGCCTGAGATGGGCGCTGAGCCTTCGGGCTGGGGCGGTGTGGCCTTGCGGGTGCACAGAGTCAAGCTTTGCCGCAATTGTAGTTATCTCCAATAACTAATTTCACCCCTGTTTGGTGATGAAAAATCATGGTTTTCCCTGATGGGGTCGGAGGAGGGGCATAAAAAAAGCCGGGCAGGGCCCGGCTTTATGGGGGCTTGTGGCCCTGTCAGATGGAGTCGATGAAGCTGCGCAGCTTGTCCGAGCGGCTCGGATGCTTGAGCTTGCGCAGGGCCTTGGCCTCGATCTGGCGAATGCGCTCGCGGGTCACGTCGAACTGCTTGCCCACCTCTTCGAGGGTGTGGTCGGTCGACATTTCGATGCCAAAACGCATGCGCAGCACCTTGGCTTCGCGCGGGGTGAGGCTGTCGAGGATGTCCTTGACCACATCGCGCAGGCCGGCTTGCATGGCGGCGTCCAGCGGTGCGGTGTTGGTGCTGTCCTCGATGAAATCGCCCAAGTGGCTGTCGTCATCGTCTCCGATGGGGGTCTCCATCGAGATCGGCTCCTTGGCGATCTTCATGATCTTGCGGATCTTGTCTTCCGGGATCTCCATCTTGGCCGCCAGGATGCTCGCGTCGGGCTCGTAGCCGAACTCCTGCAGGTGCTGGCGCGACAGGCGGTTCATCTTGTTGATGGTCTCGATCATGTGCACCGGGATGCGGATGGTGCGGGCCTGATCGGCAATCGAGCGGGTGATGGCCTGACGGATCCACCAGGTGGCATAGGTGGAGAACTTGTAGCCGCGCCGGTATTCGAACTTGTCGACCGCCTTCATCAGGCCGATGTTGCCTTCCTGGATCAGGTCCAGGAACTGCAGACCCCGGTTGGTGTACTTCTTGGCGATCGAGATCACCAGGCGCAGATTGGCCTCGATCATCTCTTTCTTGGCATCGCGCGAGGAGCGCTCGCCCTCGTTCATGCGCTTGTTGATGTCCTTGAGCTGCTCAAGCGGCACCACCACGCTGGCTTGCAGTTGGCCCAGCTTGGCTTGCAACTCCTGCACCGCCGGGATGTTGCGGCCCAAGATGGCCGACCAGGGCTTGCCTGCTGCAGCCTGTTTTTCCACCCATTTGGCATTGAGCAGGTTGGGCGGGAATTCCTTGATGAACATTTCCTGCGGCATGCCGCACTTGTCGACGATGATGCGGCGCAGCTCGCGCTCGACCTTGCGCACGGTATTGACCTGCTCGCGCAGCATGTCGCACAGACGCTCGATGGTCTTGGCGGTAAAGCGCAAGGTCATCAGCTCGTCGCTCAGGGCTTTTTGCGCGCGGGTGTAGGTGGGCGAGCCGTAGCCTTCTTTGTCGTAGATGCGGCGCACGCCCTCGAAGTGGGTGGCGATGCGGTCGAGACGCACCAGCGCCTCTTTCTTCATTTCTTCGAGCTTCTTGGTCAGGGCTTTCGACCCGCCCTTGCCATCGTCGTCGTCTTCCTCGTCGAACTCGTCGAAGTCTTCCTCGGCCACATAGTCGTCGGCCTCATTGGGGTCGGAAAAGCCGTCGACCACATTGGAGATGACCACCTTGTCTTCGCGGATGTCCTGGGCCAGCTTGAGAATTTCAGCGATGGTCGCCGGGCTTTCCGAGATGGCCTCCATCATGCGCTGCAAGCCGCCTTCGATGCGCTTGGCGATTTCGATCTCGCCCTCGCGGGTCAGCAGCTCGACCGTGCCCATCTCGCGCATATACATGCGCACCGGGTCGGTGGTGCGGCCAAACTCGCTGTCCACCGTAGACAGGGCGGCTTCGGCCTCTTCCTCGGCCTCTTCTTCGGTGGCCACGGTCGGGCCGGTGTTGTTGAGCAGCAGGGTCTCGGCGTCGGGCGCCTGCTCGTACACGGCCACGCCCATGTCGTTGAGCATGTTGACCACCACTTCCATGGTCTCGGCATCGACCAGCTTGTCAGGCAGGTGGTCGGAAATCTCGCCGTGGGTCAGGTAGCCACGGGTCTTGCCCAGCTTGATCAGGGTTTTCAGGCGCTGGCGGCGCTTGAGCATGTCCTCTTCAGACAGCACCGCCTCGTCCAAGCCGAATTCCTTCATCAAGGCCCTCTCCTTGGCCTTGCTGATCTTCATGCGCAGGGGCTTGACCTTTTCAGTCGTCTCAGCAACCGGCTCCTCGGCGAATTCCGCTTCAATGTCTGAAAGGTCCTCTTCAGCGGCCACTTTGGGCAAGTCCTTGCCCTTGCCTTTTTTGGTGGCTTGTTCCTTGGCAGGAGCGGGCGCCGTCGGCTTTTTGAGAGTCGTCTCTTGGGTGGCCTTGCCGGCTTTGAGTTCGGCCTGCTTTTTGGCAGGGACTTTGCCTGCCGATTCGGCGGCTGGCTTGCTCACCGGCTTGGCAGCTGCTTTGGCTGGCTCAGACTTGTCGCCAGCCTTGGCGGCTTTGCTGATGGGCGTTGCTTTGCTGATGCTCTTGGCAGGTGCTTTGGCTGCAGGCTTGGTGCTGGTTTTGACGGCTGGCTTAGAGACAGCGGGTGTGGCCGCTGCTTTCTTGGCTGCTGCTGGCTTGCCGCCGGCTTTGGCTGCCGGTTTGGTCGACGCGGTGGTGGCTTTGGCGCTGCTCTTGGCGGCGCTCTTGCTGGAGGACTTGGCGGTGGGCATGGTGCTTTTCCAGATCAAAAAAATACGTTGGCCAGGCGAGGGCCACACGGATCCCCTGCCAACCAGGGGGCTAGAAATCGGCGTGGCGTTGCGGACCCGTCAGGGTCAGACTGATCAGCTCAAGGCTGAGGTCGTGACTGAACGGGCCCGATGGCAAGCAGGTGGGCGAACATTTGGGGTGCAGTCCTTGCGGGGGTGGTGGCTCTTACATCCAAGAGGACCCTGGGGCCAGGGGAGCCGGTGCCGGAGGTGCTGCTGTCGCGCTTGCCGTCAGAAAGGATCGGATTATACCAGCGCACTCAGCTGGTACGCATGGCGGCAGCGAGCTCACGCAGGCGGGCCAGGGCCTGCGGATCGGTGGCGGCGCGGCGTGCCAGATCGTCCATTTCCTGCTGGCGGCCGCGCTTGACCAACTCGTCGAGCACCGGTCGGGTTTCTTCCCAGCTCGGCTCTATGCCCTCGGGTATTTGCCCCAGTTGGTCGATCGCGTAACGCTCCTGGGGATGCTCGCGCAGGCCTTCGCGCAGCGCTGCCCAGGGCTGCACACCGTGTTCGTGGATTTGCGCCTCCAGCCAGGCAAACAGCGGGCCGTGGGGTGGGGGCAGGCTACACAGGAGCGCGTGTTCGCCATCGCTGAGCCGGTCCCACCAGGCGGGCTCGGTCAGCAGCATGCGCAGCACCCGGTCTTCCCGGCTGGCCGGCTGTATACGCCCAGGCAGGCGCTTGAGCTTGCCCGAGGACTGCCCCTGACCCGGCAGCATCGGTGCCCCGCCTGCGGACCCGCTGGGCGAGGCCATGTGATCCAGCGATTGAGCCGCAGGCGACGGGCCGTTCCATTTCTTGCCGCCCGGCCTGCTGCCGGAACGGGCCGGCTGCCAGACCTGCAGCAGCTCGCGGCTGTCGATGTGCACCAGCTCGGCGATTTCGGCCAGCAACTGCCGCTTGAGCGCGCCGTCGGGCAGTGCGTCCCACAGGGCGCGGGCCTGGCTGCCCATGCGGGCGCGGCCTTCGGCGCTGTCCATGTCGCAGTCCTGGCTGGCCGCTTCAATCAGGAAGCGGCTGAGCGGCAGGGCTTGCTGGACCCGCTGGGCGAAGGCCTCGGCCCCAAGCTCGCGGATGAAGCTGTCCGGGTCGTGCTCAGCCGGCAGAAACAGGAACTTGATCGATCGGGTGTCGCTGGCATAGGGCAGGGCCGCATCCAGCGCTTTGCGCGCAGCCCGCCGACCGGCGGCGTCGCCATCGAAGCTGAACACCACCGCGTCGGTGAAGCGAAAGAGCTTTTGCACATGGTCGGCGGTGCAGGCCGTGCCCAGAGTGGCCACCGCATTGGCAAAGCCGTGCTGGGCCAACGCCACCACATCCATATAGCCCTCGGTGACCAGCGCGTAACCGTGCTCGCGCAGGGCAGCGCGGGCTTCAAACAGACCGTAGAGCTCGCGCCCCTTGCTGAACACAGGGGTTTCAGGTGAGTTGAGGTATTTGGGCTTTTCGTCGCCCATCACCCGGCCGCCAAAGCCTATGCATTGCCCTTTGACATTGCGAATCGGGAACATCACCCGGTCGCGGAAACGGTCGTAGCGTTTGCCCTGCTCGTTGCCGTCTTCTTCGGCAGCGATCACCAGGCCGCTGTCGACCAGCATGGTGTCGGCATAGTCTGGGAACACCCCGGCGAGGAACCGCCAGCCCGCTGGCGCATAGCCCAGGCCGAAAGCCTTGGCGATCTGGCCTGACAGGCCCCGCCCTTTGAGGTAATTGACCGCTTGCGGCGCGTCCTTGAGCTCGGCGGCAAAGGCCAGTGCGGCCTTTTCCAGCAGATCGTTCAGGCTGCTTTGCTGCTCGCGCGCTTGCGACTGCCGCAATCTTTCGGCCGGCGAGATGTCTTCTTCGGGCACCTGCAGTCCATACTGCTGGGCCAGGTCCTTGACCGCATCTGGGAAGTTCATGCCCAGATGCTCCATCAGGAAGCCGATGGCGTTGCCGCTCTTGCCGCAGCCGAAGCAGTGGTAGAACTGCTTGCTGGGACTGACGGTGAAAGAGGGCGATTTTTCGGTGTGGAAGGGGCAGAGCCCCGAAAAATTGGCGCCGCCTTTTTTGAGCTGCACATGGCGGCCGACGATGTCCACGATGTCGGCTCTAGCCAGCAGCTCCTGCAGAAACGGTGTGGGGATGGCCATGTCAGTCCGGTTGCAATTGGCCATTGTAGGCAGCGCCCCGGCTGCGGTGCGGGTCGCTCAGTCGCCGAGCACCCGGCCTTCTCGGCGGGGGTCTGAGGCGCCCACCCAGCCTTGCGCGCTGCGCTGCAGGATTTGCAGGCCGCTGGTCATAGGCACTTGTCGTACGGCGGTGCCGCGCTCGGCCAGGGCGTCGGCGGTCGCGCCCTCGTAGCGGCCCTGTTCCAGCAGCAGCGCTGCGTTCATATTGGCCAGATGGGGCAGGGCAATGGCCGCCTGCGGCGTCAGGCCCCAGTGCAGGCTGGCCCACAGGGACTTGGCCGTGTAGTGAATGATGTAGGCGCCGCCCGGGCTGCCCAAGCTCATGCTCGCACCTGGGCTGCCCGCTTCAAACACCAAGGTCGGCGACATGGACGAACGCGGCCGTTTGCCCGGCTCGGGCCGGTTGGCCACCGGCAGGCCTTGTGGCGAACGCGGAACAAAGCTGAAGTCGGTCAGCTGGTTGTTGAGCAAAAAGCCCCCCGCCAAGCCTTGTCCGGTATTGACCATCAGGCGGGCGCCAAAAGCGTCTTCGATGCTGCTGGTCAGCGCCAGCGCATGGCCCCGGGCATCGACCACGCTCAAATGGGTGGTGCCATACTCGGGCTGGTCGGCCATGGGCGCATGGCTGCGCTCATCAGCCGGCTTGCGTCCAGGTTGGCCGGCCGCAGCTTGTCCCAGGCTGCGCGCACCGATCAGCCGGGCCCGCTGGTCCAGATAGTCGGGCGCGAGCAGGCTGAGCCAGTTGCCGGCAGGAGCCGCCACAAACTCCGGATCGGCGATGTAGAGGGCGCGGTCCGCAAAGGCCAGTCGCGAGGCCTCCGAATAGCCGTGCAGCCAATCCACATCGGGCCGGCCCTGTTGCAAGGGGCGCTGGCTGGCCGGCGTGCGTTCGAGCAGGCCCAAAATCTGGCCTACTGTCAGCGCGCCTGAGCTCGGCGGGGGCATGCCGCAGATCCGCCATTGGCGAGCGCTGGCCCGATGCTCAAAGCAGATCGGTTCGTGCAGCCGGCTTTGGTAGCCCCGCAAATCGGCCAGGCTGAGTCGGCCGGGATTGTCCGGGTGCCCCTGCACCGCAGCGACCATGGCCTGAGCGATCGGGCCCTGATGCAGGGCGCTGGCGCCGTCTCGGGCGATGGCGCGCATCACCCGGGCGTATTCCGGGTTGCGCAGGCGGTGACCGACTGGCCAGGGCCGGCCCTGGGCATCGTAAAAATAGGCGGCGGCGGTTGGGTCTTTTTTGAGGTGCGGCTCTACGGTCAGCAACTGGTGCAGGCGCGGCCCGATCGGAAAGCCGCCTTCAGCCAGGGCGATCGCCGGCTCAAACAGGCGGGCCCAGGGCAGCTGGCCGTGCAGGCGGTGGGCCTGCTCGAGCATGCGCATCAGGCCGGGCACGCCCACGGCCCGCCCGCCCACGGCGGCCGCATGGAAGTCCATGGGCCGGCCATCGGCCTGCAAGAACAGGTTCTCGGTGATCCCCGCTGGCGCTACCTCGCGGCCGTCAAAAGCCTGGGTGCTGCGGCCGTCGTGGTAGAGCAAAAATCCACCGCCGCCGATGCCACTGGACTGCGGCTCGACCAGGCCGAGTACCGCCTGCGCCGCTATAGCCGCATCGATGGCCGCGCCGCCGGCGCGCAGCATGTCCAGGCCGGCCTGGCTGGCCAGCGCATGGGCGCTGGCCACCGCCTGGCGCTGGCCCTGCCATGGGGTTTGGGCGCTCCAGCCGCTGGGCGCCTCCGGAGCGCGGGCTTCGGCGGTAGCGCTGGCTTTGACGGCATGGGGCGAAAGCGGGGTGCAGCCAGCCAGCAACAGCACGCAGCCGAGCGCGTGCAGGCAAAGCGTGGCTCGGATCCGTCGCATGGGCTCAGCGCGGCGGCATGCGGATCGCGCCGTCCAGGCGGATCACCTCACCGTTGAGCATATCGTTGTCAATGATCTGATGGACCAGCTTGGCAAAGTCGGACGGCTGACCCAGGCGCGAGGGGAAGGGCACCGCTGCCGCCAAGGAGGCCTGTACCGGCTCAGGCATGCCGGCCACCATGGGCGTGGCAAAAATGCCGGGGGCGATGGTCATCACGCGGATACCATGGCGGGAAAGGTCGCGCGCCAGCGGCAGCGTCATGCCGGCCACGCCGGCCTTCGATGCGCTGTACGCCGCCTGGCCGATCTGCCCGTCAAAGGCGGCGACCGAAGCGGTGTTGATGATCACGCCGCGCTCGCCCGTGGCCTGCGGCTCGTTGGCGCTCATGGCCTGGGCGGCCAGACGGGTCATGTTGAAGGTACCGATCAGATTGACCTGCACCACCCGGCTGAACACGTCCAGCGAGTGCGGTCCGTTCTTGCCCACGGTCTTTTCGGCCGGCGCAATGCCGGCGCAGTTGATCAAGCCCATCAAAGGGCCGAGGGTGCAGGCCCGCTCCACCACCGCCTTGGCGTCGCTCTCCTGGCTGACGTCGCAGCGCATGAAGGTGACGCCCAACTCTTGCGCGAGGGTCTGGCCCTTGGCCTCCTGCATGTCAGCGATCACCACCCGGGCGCCAGCGGCCACCAGCATGCGCGCCGTTCCCTCGCCCAGGCCGGAGGCGCCTCCGGTCACAATAAATACTTGCCCGCTGATGTTCATGCTGCTTCCTTGTTCGTGCTGGGAATGTGTGGACTTGGCGCTAGGCGCTGACAAGCCGGGATTATCCAGCAGTGGCCCTTGGCGACCGTGCGGGGCGACGGTGCTGGGGGCGCGGTGGCTTGGCCAGATTTTTGGAGTCTTGATGCGAGTTTTTGATGAATTTTTTTCAGGACGACGGCAGGCGCGCCGGGCGAGCCTGGGCCCGCTGGCTCTGCTTTTGGCCGCCTTGCTCGCTGGCTGCGCGGCGCCGCCGCTTGCAACTGTGCCTGCAGTCCCGCCAGCCCCCGATGCGACGCCCAAAAGGCCGCCGCGGATAGGCCTGGCCCTGGGCGGGGGCGCGGCCAAGGGCTTTGCCCATGTGGGCGTGATTGAGGTGCTGGAGCAGGCCGGCATCGTGCCTGACTATGTGGTGGGCACATCGGCCGGCAGTTTGGTGGCCGCCCTGTATGCCAGCGGCATGAGCGCCAGTCAGTTGCGGCAGACCGCGCTGCGCATCGAGGAGGTGGCCATTGCTGACTGGATGGTGCCCATCATCAACCGGGGACTGTTTCGTGGCGAGGCCCTGGCGCGTTACGTCAACGAATCGGTATCCGGTCGACTGATTGAAGACATGCGCATTGCGCTGGGCGTGGTGGCGGTGGACCTGGGCAACGGTCAGGCGGTGTTGTTTCGGCGCGGCGATACCGGCACTGCGGTGCGCGCATCGAGCGCGGTACCGGCGGTGTTTCAGCCGGTGCGCATCGGCGGGCGCGACTATGTGGACGGCGGCCTGGTGGCGCCGGTGCCGGCCCAGTTTGCCCGGCAGATGGGCGCTGATTTGGTGATCGCGGTCGATATTTCACAGCCGCCCGAGGGACAGCCTGCCAGCGATACCCTGCAGATCCTGCTGCAGACCTTCAACATCATGGGCCAGGCGATCAAGCAGCATGAGCTCAAGCAGGCCGATGTGTGGGTCAGGCCTTCCCTGGTGGGGCTGCGCAGCGCCGATTTTTCAGCGCGGCAGCGGGCCATCGACGCTGGACGGGCAGCCATGCAAGCGGCCTTGCCCGAACTCAAGGCAAAGCTGGCAGCCGGGCAGCTACAGGGAAGCAGCCGGCCATAAAAAAAGCCCGGCTTGCGCCGGGCTTTGAACGGGTCCCTGAAACCGATTCCACGCGGACCCGAGGAGACAACCAGTGGTTGCCCCGCAGGCTAGGCAAGCGGGCCGGCAGGGCAGTGATCGTTCAGCGCTTTTTGCTGGCGGTCTTGGTGGCGTTGACAGCGGTGTTGCTCACAGCGGCGAAGTTCGCTTCGGCCATGTCGGCAGCCTGCTTAACGGCCTTTTGAACCGACTCAAAGGCGTTGGTGGCGGCAGAGACGGCGCCCTTCATCACGGCAACGGCGGTCTCGGAGCCGGCCGGTGCGTTCTTGGCAGCGCTATCGACCAGGCCGACAAACTTGGACTGGGCGTCGGCGGTGTGAACTTCCACAGCCTTGGAGAACTCCGAAGCGGTGCCGCTGGCGATGTCATACAGATGGCGGCTGTAAGCAGCGGCCTTCTCGGCCAGGGGCTGCATCAGGCTGGCTTGCAGGGCCAGCAGTTCCTGGGCGTCCTTGATGCTCAGCACAGCCTTGGCATGGTTGGCCGACTCGCTCAGGGCAGCCTTGGAAGCCTGAACATTGAGTTCAACCAGCTTTTCGACCCCTTCGAAAGCCTTGTGGGTCAGGCCGAACATGGTTTCGATGGAAGCCTTCTGGGATGCAACAACTTGGTCAACGGTCAACATAATCAATCTCCTTAAGTGAGGGAAATAACAAAACCCGGGCGGTGTCGCTGAGGTCTTTATAGACCTATGCTGCACTGCAACATGGAGGAAGTATAAGGGCCCGGTTCGCCAAAGCAAGAGGTTTTTGCTGCGATGCACCATTTTTAGACTCCATGCTCTAGTTTCCGGTCCGGGGAGAAAATCGGACCCTCCCGCCGCGCGATGCGATTACCTTTCCTTTATCCAGCCCGTGTACGCCTTTTACGCCGACCAATACGTCCTGCCGTTGCCGACCGGCCATCGCTTTCCCATGGGCAAGTACGCTCGGCTGCGGCAGTGCTTGGCCGAATGTTTGCCCCAGCTCCAGCTGGCCAGTGCGCAAGCGGCCAGCGATGGCGAGTTGGCCTTGGCGCATGCCCCCGCATATGTGCAAGCGGTGCAGACCGGCAGCTTGCCGGCGGCCGCCCAGCGCGAAATCGGGTTTCCCTGGTCGCCGCAGATGGTCGAGCGTTCGCGCCGGTCGACAGGTGCAACGATTGCTGCTGCGCGCTTGGCCCTGGGCCTGCCGGGCAGCGGGGAGCCGAGGGCGCAGGGCCTGGCCGGCAATCTGGCCGGCGGCACCCACCATGCCAGCCGCGATAAGGGGGCGGGTTTTTGTGTCTTCAACGATGTGGCGGTGGCCGCCCGGCTCATGCAAGCCGAATGGTCGCGGCTGCATCGGCGGCCGCTACAGGTGGCGGTGATCGATCTGGACGTGCACCAGGGCAATGGAACGGCCAGCATTTTTGCCGGCGACGAGTCGGTCTTTACCCTCTCCTTGCACGGCGAGAAAAATTTCCCCTTCCGCAAGGAGCCCAGCGACCTGGATGTGGACCTGCCTGACGGCTGCGGTGATGTGGCCTACCTGGAGGCGCTGGAGCAGGCCCTGGCCGAATTGGAGCGGCGCTTTGAGCCCGGACTGGTGTTTTACCTGGCTGGGGCCGACCCGCACGAAGGCGACAGGCTGGGCCGGCTCAAGCTCAGCCATGACGGCTTGTTGGCACGCGACCGGCAGGTGTTTGACTGGGCCTGGCAGCGCCGTATTCCCCTGGCCTTTGTGATGGCCGGCGGCTACGGCCATGACATTGAAACCACGGTGCAGGCACAGATCAATACTTGGCAGGTGGCCTACGAATATTGGCAGCGCTGGCAGCGCGGCTGAGTTGCTCACCCAGGCGCTGCACGACGGGGCTGGCAAAATCGCGGGTTTTGTTCCAGCGCAGCAGTGCGCTACAGGGCTCGAGGCGCTGCGGTGCCCTGAGCCGATTGACCCATGAACGACACCCTTCGCCCCAACCCCGAGCCGCGCAGCGCCTACCCGGTCTTGCGGCCCATAGGCACCCGCTGGTCGGACAACGACATTTATGGTCATGTCAACAATGTCGTCTACTACAGCTGGTTCGATACCGCCGTCAACAGCTACCTGATCGAGCGCGGCGTACTCGACATCCATGCTGGCGAGTTGATTGGTTTGGTGGTGCAGACCCAATGCCACTACTTTGCGCCGCTGGCCTTTCCGCAGCCGGTGCTCGCTGGCCTGCGGGTCGGGCATCTGGGCTCGTCGAGTGTGCGCTACGAGGTGGGCCTGTTTGCCGGCGACGGTCCAGTCGATGCCCCTTGTGCCGCGCGCGGCCATTTTGTGCATGTCTACGTTGATCGGCAGACCCGCCGTCCGCGGCCCTTGCCGCCCCCTTTCATTGCCGTTCTGGAGAGTCTGAAGTGAGTCAAGCCCCCTTGCAAAATCCTTTGCCTTTGAGCAGCCCCGCCACCGACGTTGACAGCGCCATCCTCAGTCGTATGTCGGTGCGGGCCTATCTGCCCCAGGCGGTCGAGCGCGAGAAGATTGCCCACATCCTGCAGGTCGCCAGCCGGGCGCCTTCGGGCACCAACACCCAGCCCTGGCGGGTCTATGTGCTGCAGGGCGCCAGCCTAAAGGCGCTGACCGACAAGGTCTGCGCGGCTCACGACGCGATCCGTGCCGACCCGGCCGTATCTGCGCAGTACAAGGAAGAGTACGACTACTACCCCAGCAACTGGACCGAGCCCTATATCGGCCGACGCCGCGAAAACGGCTGGGGCCTGTATGGCCTGCTGGGCATAGAGCGCGGCCAGAAGGAGCGGATGCATGAGCAACACCAGTGCAACTTCCGGTTTTTTGACGCGCCAGTCGGGCTGGTCTTCACCGTCGACCGGGTGCTCGGGCGCGGCAGCCTGCTGGACTACGGCATGTTTGTGCAAAACGTGATGCTCTGCGCCCGGGGCCAGGGCCTGCACACCTGCCCGCAGGCGGCCTGGAACGACTATCACAGCATCATCTTGCCGCACATCGGCGCGCCGGCTGACCAGATGATGGTCTGCGGCATGGCCCTGGGCTATGCCGATCCCGAGGCGCTGATCAACCGCTTCTACACCCCGCGCGATGCGGCCGAGAAGTTCACCACCTGGCTCGATTGAGGCGGTGACCTTAGCTGCCCGCCTTTTCTTGAGTGAGCGATGACCGTCGTTCAGTTGCTCGGTGGTCTGTCGTATGCGACCACCTTGTTCTTGATGGCGGCAGGGCTGACGCTGATTTTCGGCGTGACCCGCATCGTCAACTTCGCCCACGGCAGTTTTTTCATGCTGGGCGCGCTGTTTTGCGCACACTGGCTGACCGATTGGTTCCCACACTGGGCTGACAGCGCATGGCTGTATGCGGCGGCGATGCTAATGGCGGCAGCGCTGGCTGCTGCCGTCGGCGCGCTGACCGATCTGCTGCTGCTGCGCCGCATGGCGGGCGCGCCTGAGCTTTACCAATTGGTGGCGACCTTTGGCTTGACGCTGGTCCTGCATGACCTGATGCGCTGGGGCTTTGGCAACGAGGAGGTGTTTGCGCCGCGCTTTCCGGGGCTCAAGGGTTCGGTGGAAATTGCCGGTGAGATGTTCCCGGTGTACCAACTGGCGCTGATGGCAGTCGGCCCCCTGGTCTGGCTCGGCTTGCACCTGCTGCTGACGCGCAGCCTCTTTGGTCAGCGCCTGCGCGCGGCCACCGCCGACCGCGAGATGCTGGCGGCGCTGGGCGTCAACCCCAGGCCCCTCATGATGGGCGCGGTCATGCTGGGCTGCGCCCTGGCGGGCTTGGGCGGAGCTTTGCAGCTGCCGCGCGAGCCGGCCCATCTGCAGATGGACATGGCCGTGATTGTGGAGACCTTTGTGGTGGTGGTCACCGGCGGCCTGGGCAGCATAGGCGGCGCTTTTGTGGCTGCCATCCTGATCGGCCTGGTGCATGCCCTGGGCATTGCTTGGTTTCCACAGGCCAGCTTGGTGCTGGTGTTTTTGACCATGGCGCTGGTGCTGGTCGTCCGGCCGCAGGGCCTGGCCGGCCGACAGTTGGCGGCGGTTCACGGCGTGCGCGAGTCGGCTCAGGTCTTTCACGGGCTGCGGCTACGCACCGCGCTGGCTGGGGCGGTGCCTACCGTGGCATTGGCGGCTCTGGCTTGGCTGGGCGGGCCGTATTGGCAGACGCTGGCGCTCGACGCCATGATCTTTGTGGTGTTTGGCATCAGCCTGCAGGCCATGATGGGGCTGGCCGG
>Ga0164293_10001511_pt1 | contig 19444 bp, 20 predicted proteins | sample GEODES118metaG_FD_111487 | JGI IMG/M metagenome (GOLD analysis project Ga0164293, IMG submission 111487) | Eutrophic lake water microbial communities from Lake Mendota, Wisconsin, USA - GEODES118 metaG | ecosystem: Environmental > Aquatic > Freshwater > Lake | place: USA: Lake Mendota...
ATTTATCATATGCTTAAGGTTTCCCGCTTGGCAATTTAACTCCTTAGGATTTCATATGAAAAAATGGATCTCTTTCTTACTTGTAGCTCAAATCTTTATTGGAACCACATCCATGGTTTACGCCCAAGCGGGTGGTAATGACGATTTATTGGAGAGTACTCAGAATGATATCATGCTGATAGCTGCTGCCGGAGGCGGGGGAGCGGTCCTTGGACTTTCAACACTTTCCTTTATGTCTGAACCATCAAAACACGTTTCTAACATCTGGACAGGTGCTGCTCTCGGGGTAATTGCTGGGGTTATGTTTGTGGCCTACAACAGTGCACAAAAAGGCACTGAGGATCTTCAATCTTCTATTGATTTTAATTCTTCAGAAAGATTTGCATGGCATGAACAAAATGCTAAAAATCTGACATCTTCGAGGGTGCAATTTGGCACTCAATTTCTACAATTAAGCTTCTAAAATAGTCGACTTTTTCTTGCCACTCAATCGACCCACTGGGTAGACTCTTAAAGTTATTTAACTCACATATTAGGATGGCTTATGGAGCGTTTCATTTCCTTGATTGGATTATTTTTTATGATTGGGGTGGCCTATGCCCTTAGTGAAAACAAAAAATCGATCCAATGGAGAACAGTTATTACTGGGGTTTTGCTCCAGGTTGTCTTTGGTCTTGTCATTCTTAAAACTGATATTGGTCGAAATGTATTCGATACTATTGGTAAAGGCTTTAATGCCATTCTTGGTTACACTGGCGAGGGCGCCAAGTTTCTCTTTGGAGGATTGGCCACACCTTCAGATAGCTTAGGATTCATTTTCGCTACAATGGTTCTTCCTACAATTATTTTTATGAGTGCTTTAATGTCGGTTCTGTATCATGTCGGAATTATGCAGAAGATCGTTGAGGTTGTTGCACGAGTCATGATGTGGGCCATGAAAACTTCTGGAGCTGAATCACTTGCTGCTGCTGCCAATATCTTTGTTGGTCAAACCGAGGCACCTCTCGTGATTAAGCCTTTCGTAGGTAAGATGACAAAATCAGAACTTATGTGTCTCATGACTGGGGGAATGGCCACTGTCGCTGGTGGAGTTCTTGCTGCTTATGTTGGTTTTGGAATTGATGCAGGTCACTTACTTGCAGCTTCTGTTATGTCGGCTCCTGCCGCTCTTGTTTGCTCAAAACTCATGGTTCCAGAGTTAGAAGATTCTGTAACTGCAGGAGTTGTAAAAGTTGATCTTCCAAAAGTTTCAGCAAACGTTGTTGATGCTGCAGCTACGGGAGCTTCCGATGGTTTGAAACTAGCTGTTAACGTTGCAGCAATGCTTTTGGCATTCATTGCATTAATCGCTATGTTAAATGGAATTTTAGGTGGAATTGGTAATCTCTTTGGTTTCCCATCTTTATCATTTGAACTCATCATGGGGTACTTGAATGCTCCTATCGCTTGGTTACTTGGCTGTCCTTGGGAAGATTGTTTTAAAGTAGGGGCCATTCTTGGTAAAAAATTAGTATTAAACGAATTCGTTGGGTACTTGGATCTGATTGCTGCAAAAGCACAAATTTCTGAGCGATCTACTATTCTTGCAACTTACGCTCTTTGCGGGTTTTCAAATTTTTCTTCAATCGCCATTCAGTTGGGTGGAATTGGAACGATGGCCCCGGAAAAACGCCATGTTCTAGCCGCTTACGGGATGAAATCACTCATCGGTGGAACACTCGCTTGCTACATGACAGCATGTATTGCCGGACTTTTTATTTGATTTAAAACAATGTATCCTGACTGTAATTACGTTTTAAAGTTTTTACAGTTAGGACATTTTTCATGGCAAAAGAACTTGTGGTCAATCAGACCCACAGTGAGTCGCGTATTGCGCTCATTGAAAATGGTGAGATTTTAGATTTTCTCATCGATCGTCAATCCCATAAACACGAATCAGCACCAGTCGTTGGAAACATTTATCTCGGAAGAGTCCTAAGAGTTCTTCCAGGAATGCAATCTGCTTTCATCGATATTGGTCAAGAAAGAGCTGCATTTTTGTATGTTGATGATGCTTATCTTCCGACACTGGAAGAGCAACGAGAGATGCAAAGTCGTCTTGAGACTTCGGAGTCTGGAGCAAAACGTCTAGGGGAAGTCATTCCAGATGAATTTTCTACTCTCACTGAAACAGTAGATATGAAGTTTCGTCCAGATGTTAAAATCCAAGACTTTTTAAAAGAAGGGGACGAGATTGTCGTTCAAATAGCGAAAGAGCCCATCTCAACGAAGGGCCCAAGAGTGACGAGACATATCACTCTTGCGGGTAGACATATCGTTTACATGCCCTTTATTGAACACACGGGTGTCTCCCGTAGAATTGAATCTGAAGAAGAGCGAAAAAGACTGAAAGATATTTTGGATTCTATTCGCCCTGAGGGCGTGGGTGTCATTGCGAGAACAGTTGCCGAAGGACAGAGCTATAAAGTCTTAAAAAATGATTACAATAATCTCGTAAAAATTTGGAAAGATGTTCAAAAGAGAATGGAAAAAGCGAAGGCCCCTTTAGAGCTTCATCAAGATCTTTCATTTATCCAAAGGGCCCTCAGAGACATCATGGATGAGGACGTGGACAATATTATTGCCGACTCTAAAGCTGCAGTGAAACAGATTGAAAAATTTATTCAAAGATTTACTCCTCACCATAAAGCGAAAATTAAATTTTACGATGGTGAAATGCCGGTGTTCGAGCATTTCAGCATTGATATTGAAATAGAGAGAGCGCTTTCAAATCAAGTTTTTTTAAAGTCAGGTGGATCCATTAATATTGATCAAACGGAAGCTCTCGTTTCAATTGACGTCAATACAGGTAAATTTGTTGGTAAAAAGACACTCGAAGAAACAATTTTAAAAACGAATCTAGAAGCCGTTAAAGAGATTTCATATCAGCTTCGACTCAGAAATTGCGGTGGTATTATCATTATTGACTTCATCGATATGGAAAAAGAAGAGCACAGAGTCCAGGTTTATCAATCACTTCTTGAGGCACTCAAGAAGGATCGTTCAAAAACTAATGTTCTTCCAATTTCGGGTCTTGGGCTCGTGGAGATGACAAGAAAAAGAACGAGAGACACACTCATTCGGACGATGTGTGAGCCATGCCCTTATTGTGAGGGGGTGGGAAGAGTGAAGTCCGTCGAAACTGTAAGCTTTGAAGTCATACGTGAAGTTCAGAAAGTGATAAAAAGAACTAGTGCCACCAAAATTACGATTTTTGCACACCCCGAAGTCTGTGCGAAATTATCGAGTGAAGATTTTGGAATTATCGAGGCACTTGAAGAGCAATTTAATAAAACTCTTCTTGTGAGGGCCGATAATAACTACCATGCTGAACAATATGAAATTTATGCACCGGACGCTTAAGCACCCGGTGCATAGGAAATATTATTTAATTAATTGATTAATTTGAGACTGGATCTTAATTCTTCTTTCGTCAGAACTATCTTTGATTGATCTTTCAGTTAGATTTATTTCTTTAAATGCTGACAACAATGTTTTTTCTAGCTTCTTCTCGATACCAATTTCTTTAAGAAAGTTTTTTGCTTTGAGTGCTACATCAAGATACTTTTCAATATAGATTTTTGTTGCCTCATTTGATTGATCAAAAACTTCAGGAAGATCAATTGAACCGAGTTTCCCGCCTGTGATTTTAAAGATAAGAGCTTTCGTCTTTTGGCCTAAAGTCATGTCTCTTTTATCTGTAAGATTTTTGAGAGCTAGAGCGGAGTATATATCGACTCGCGCTTTAATGAGATTTGTCATAATTTCTTTGTTGATTCCATTCATGAGGACTTCTTCATGCGGAAGCATGACTCTATGTTCACGATCTTTTAATAATGCTTTTTTTATGAGGTCATACATTGACACAGACTCAGCATCTTTTGATTTTGCAAGTTCATCTTGAAAAGTATGGTTCATGTGCATGGCCGCTGCAATTGCATAGAAAGACATTTCAAGTTTATTATCTTTTGTTGGACTCATTTTTTTGACATTAATTTTTTCAAAGAGATCAGTCATCCTGCGAGTGAATTCATTGGCCGCATCAAGATAGTATTCTTCAAGTACTTCCTTGTTGTCATAGGTCTCATTATTATTCCATAGTTGAAATTCCATCGATTTAAAATAAACTCCCGCTGCAGAGATTCTTGTTCCCATGCCAGCTTCATCATTCATGAGGACCTGAAATTTTTCATCTCTCGTATCTTCTGCTTCTTTGGAACGTATTTGTTGATACATGATAGTGGTTGTTTCTTTCATGCTTTCTGTGGTGGTAGAAACATCACTCGTTGAGCGCTCCATATTCAGTGTTCTTTTATCGAGTTCCTGAACCTTCGAGCATGAAGTAATAAAAATGAAAGTAAAAAATCCCAAAAAAATGTTTCTCACGGATCATCTCCTGATTGTTTAGTCGTATTTTATAAAAGTTTGGGTAGGGGATGGGCGTCTTCAGTAAATTACACAGGGGCCGTAAACAATCTAGTCACTAATGTCTTAACTTGTGGTAATGTAAGTCTATGAAAACTGATAAAAAAGTCATTTTGATTACTGGGGCGTCCTCTGGAATTGGAAAAGCTTCGGCGCTGGCCGCTGCAGAGCTAGGTTATTGTGTCTATGCTGGTTGCAGAAAAAATACAGACGAAAAGATGTTAAAAGAGCTTCATCCTAACATTCATCCCGCGATTCTCGATATTGAAAAAGAGAGTGATAAGGAGACTATTTTTAATATCATCTCAAATGAGCATGGCAAATTAGATGCTCTTTTTAATAATGCAGGTTTCTCCACCTCGGGAGTCGTTGAATTTCAGTCCATCGAGAAATTTAAGAGACAAATGGAGCTAAATTTCTTTGCACCAGTAAGTCTTACTCAAAAGTTTCTTCCTCTTTTAAGAAAAAGTCTTTCGGCCAGAATTATTTTCACTGGTTCAGCCGCCGGACTTTTAGCAAAGCCCATGATGGGATCATACTGTGCGAGTAAATTTGCATTAGAGGGATTTGTGGATACGTTGAGGCTAGAGTTGTCCCCTTGGGATATAAAAGTATCGATCTTGGAGCCGGGAAAAATTAAAACAGAAATTTATCGCAAAACCCTTGAAGACTTTGAAAGTGAACATCGATTGAGGTCTGAAAAAGAACTCGAACTCTACCATGATCTACTTAGGGTCGCCCGTTACAATATTGAGAACGCAGATAAGATGAGTAGTGAAGTGAAGGAAGTGGTAGAGGTGTTTATGCATGCTTTAACGGCCAAACACCCTAAACCTCGCTATCCCGTAGGTGGAGATGCAAAATTACAGGCCTTTATGGCAAAATATTTTCCTGATTCAGTAAAGGACTATCTTCTTTTAAATAAGATCAAAAAAATGAGCAAGAAGACAAATGAATATGTCTAAAATTTCGACAATTTTTAAGACAATTCTCACCAAGAAATAAAAATAAAAAATTGGCCGCTCTCAACCGATAATAATGTATATGAAAAAACTCTACGCCATCATTTTAAGTTTCGGACTTATCATTGCTCCCGTTCATCAAGCGAGAGCTGAAATGAGCTGGGGGGGAGTGACTAACATGGTGTTAGGTTTATCGACTGGTATTTTAGGATCAACAGTCTTATTACGTTGTAAATTAGGAGGCGCACAACCATCCCTATGGGCGTTTATGGCGGGGTCTCTTGCATACATTTTTAGTGAAATGGCCGGCGCTAATGCGCACCAGGCCCACTTAAAGGCCCAAGCTGTAGAACTTGAAGAATTCAAAAAGAAACTTCAAGAGGGAGATTCTCTTCAAAGGGTGGCACTTGAAGGACAGCTTCAGACGGAGAAAAATAATCTTGAGTTCGTAAAGAAAAGAAAAGGCTGGATGTATGCAGTAGGAGCAATATACGCTCTTGCCACAACTCTTGCCATCATTGAAGCAACTGCGGAAGTCGCAACTTTAGGTGTAAAAAACAGTGTTGCTGGCTGTTCTAGCCCTGACGCTAAAGTTACTTGGGCGAGTGGTTTATTGAGAGGGTCCCTGATCGCGGCCTTCATGGGGGCAAGTGTTAATTCTTCAGGTGTTCAGAGTGGTTGGGTTTCTGGAGGAATTGGACTAGGAAGTGCACTCATGTTGATTAAACCCGTTAGTGAATTTATGGATAAAATACTTGGATTTTTAATTGATCATGGTGTTTCAAGAAGTATTACATTTGGTTCATTCATGCTTGTTTCTGCTGCTACGATCGTTGATTTAGAAATGACTCAAAATACAATTGAAAAAAACATTGAAGACATAACAACCGTTCTAATAGCCCAGTATCCTACTGCTCCTCCAAGTGGTGTCGCGACGGGATCTGGTGCTGAAGCCTTAGGAAATAATGTCTCTGGCGTTTCTAGTAATTACTCCCTAAAAAAATTGGATGGTTTTTACGCCGTTGCCCCTGTTCCATGCGCCTCTAATTCTGGAGGTAGTTTTTCAGTCAACACATCAAATTGTAAAAAACCCCTCAAGGTGAATCGTCCCAACTTGAATACGGGATTTTCAGACAACTTCCTTCAAGGTGCTGTTAATACTGCCGGGGACTTTACGGAAGCTGTTGCCGCTGGAAATATGGCAAGGGCAGAGGTTCTTGCTGGTTCACTTTCGAACATGGCCGGAAGATTAAAAATTGAGCGCGATAATGCTCTTAAAAAGTTCAATCAAATTGCAAAACAGAATAAGAAAAAAGCGATAGATTTTGATAAGGAAGTAAAAGCCTTTAACGAAAGTATGTCTGGAAAATTAACAAAATCCCTCGCCTCTCAAGGTATTGATCCAAAAAGTATGATGAAGGCGTCGACGGGAGCGGATAAAAAACCAATGGCCGCTGTAAGTCCCGCTGCTACACCCGTCACTGGAGCGCCTGAAGTTCCTGTAACTGACCTCGCTGCAACCGCAGAAACACCGACAGAAGAGACTGCATCAGCTCCGACTCCTACACTTGAGGAGAGTCTTGAACAGTTTGAGTCAAATGAGAGTGACATATCCCCTGAAAAACAGGTGTCTATCTTTAAGCAGGTTTCAAACCGCTATATTCTTAATTTTAATCGTTTTTTTAAGGAAGAAACGCCCGTCTCTGAGGCACCAGTTCCTTCTGAACCAAAAGATCCTGCAGCTCAACAGCCAACAACGCAACCCGTAAAGTAACGACAAATTTTATCTCGTTGCCGCCCTAGGTGAGCTGTGTTATTTTCCCACGGACATTTATTTTAAAGTATTTCATCTCGCTCATGGCAATTGTGTCCATGGGCTTAATTATAATCCAGGAGGAAATATGATCTACGAAACGGCTTTCGTCGTTCGCCCAGACGCATCTGAAGAAGTTGTGTCTTCCATCAAGAACTCCCTTGCTGAAACTTTTAAAGCTTTCGGCGCTGAGGTTCTTGTTACTGATTCATGGGGAGTGAAAACATTCGCTCAACCAACTGAATCTGGTCTTAAAAAAGGTGCTTACCACTATTTCATGTACAAAGGTGCTGGTAACCTTAACGCAGAAATCGAGCGTAAATTCCGCATTAACGAGAATCTTGTTCGTCATCTTATCATTAAGCTAGGTGAAGATAAGCACCAAGCTGAAATTGTTAAGGAGTACAAGAACCCGAACCACACTCAAGCTGCTCAAATTGATGATGAGTTTGGTGGTGGCGAAGACAAAGACAAGAAAATGCACTCTAAGCGTAAGTCTTGTTGGTTTTCTGCTAAGAAAACTTCACCAGATTGGAAAGATCCAAAATCTTACTCATGGCTAGTTAACGAGTTCGGAAAAATTTCTCCATCTCGTATTACTGGTTTGACACCGACTTTTCAGCGTCGTGCAAACGAAGCTATTAAGCGTGGTCGTAACATGCTTCTTATCAGCTACCAATCTAACGAAACTGCTCGTTAATTTTTGGAGTATTAAACTGGTATGAACACTGAAGTAATGCAGCAGCCACAACTCACAATAGGAAGACTCCTACTACTAGGGGCCTCTTCTGTGATTTTGTGTATTAGCTTTATTATGTCTGTGTTTGCTCCTTTTCCACTTGCTCTGGCCATCACAATGTATGGAAGAGTGAAGGGATACCTTGTTGGTCTGGCAGGACTTTTTTTAAGTTTTGCTTTTGCTGGCTCGGTTTATGGGGACTACACCCTGTTTGGATTTTATTTTTGTGTCTTGATTTTTGGGATTGGGATTGCCGAGATTGTTTTACGAGGCATCTTCCCCGTCAAAGGATTAGTCATTTTTGGGATCGGATTTTTTGTAACGATTGCCACTAGTTTCATCCTTATGATGAATTCCATGAAAATAACGCCGCAAAAGTTTATCCTTCAGCAGATTGAGAAAAGCGCGGATAAAATTGCCGAGCAGAAAAAAGCAGTAGAAATGAGTGGCGATAAAGATGCTATTCAGGTTCTGCAGCTTCTAGATCGCCCAGATCTATTAGCAAAGGAAATGATGGAATCATTTCCTAGTTATTTATTCATGGGTGTTTTTATTATGCTTTGGTTCAATATGTTTCTCGTTCTTAAAAGTCGAAGACTTTTGTTTTCTGGAACAGATTATCCGTTTGATGAAAAATGTTTGTTGAATTTTAAAGTTCCGTTTGGATTTGTACTGGTTTTGGCCCTGGGGCTTAGTTTAGCTCTTTTTGGTGAAAAATTAGGATCTTTTCCATTTGAGACTTTGGGATTTTCGATCATCAAGTGCCTTGGGATTTTTTATTTTTTTCAGGGCTTCGGTGTCTTTAGTGACATGCTGAATTTTCTTGGGGTCACAGGCTTTTTCAGATCACTGCTCGTGATGATCACTATCTTCATGGCAAGCTATCTCATTGCAGTCGCTGGTTTATTTGATAATTGGTTTGATTTTAGAAAGTATTTTGTAAAACGTAATATTGAAGATTAATTTAGGAGAAGCATATGAAAGTCATCCTTACTGAAAAAGTTAAGGCTTTAGGAACAATCGGAGAAATCGTTAACGTTTCTGCCGGATTTGCTCGTAATTTCTTATTTCCAAAAAAATTCGCTATTCTTGCTGACGAAAAGAACTCAAACGTTCTTAAAGATAAGCAAAAAGCTCTAGCAAAGAAAATCTCTGCTGAAAAAGATGCAGCCCTTGCTGTTAAGAAAAAGTTAGAAGGTGTTACTGTTGAATTGATTAAAAAAGTCGGTGCAAACGGTCGTCTTTTTGGTGCTGTTACATCTCAAGAAATCGTAAAAGAAGTTGAAAAACTAGGGATTTCTCTAGAGCGTCGTCTTCTTCAGTTCGATGGATCTATTAAGTCCCTTGGAACATACGATGTAAAAGCGAAGCTTTTTAATGATGTTGTTGCAAACTTTAAACTTAAAGTTGCAATCGACGCTGCTATGGCAGAAGAACTTAAAAAGCAACAAGCTGAAGCTCAGAAAAGAAATGCTGAGAAAAAAGCTAAAGCTGAAGCTGCAAAAGCTGCCGAAGCTGCTGCTGCTGCAGAAGCTGCTGCAAGCGAAGAGTAATTCTTATTTACAGAGGGAGGAATTTAACCTCCTCCCTCTGTTTTTCCATTCCTAACTTCTTTTGACTCCCAAATTTATTCCTACCTCGACAATACGCACATGGTGTAAAGTCTCCTCGTATCGATATTTAGATTTTGGAGAAGCTTCTTATGGCACAAGAAAATCGCAATGAATTACCTCATGACCTTGGGGCCGAGAAAGCACTTTTAGGGTGTTTACTCATTGATAATTCAAGTTTCGATGAGATTTCCGATATAAATCTAGAGCCAACTGATTTTTATCATCCACAGTATGGAGTGATCTTTCAGTCGATAAAAGATCTCTACATGGAAGGGATGCCATTTGATATAGTGACAGTTTCGAGTAAGTTAAACGATCACGGTAAGCTAGAAAGAGTTGGTGGCCAGAATGCTCTTGTCACGATTTGTGATGAAGTGGGGTCTGCTGCAAACGTTGAGTACTACGCTCGTCTGATTAAAGAAAAAAGTATGCTCCGTGAGGTCGTGAGAACGGCTACGAGAGTGGCCCAAACGGGGACTGGTTTTACTGGTGATGTTGCTGACTTCCTTCAAGAAGTGGAGGCGAGTTTTTTTAAACTTACTGCCCAAACCAAAAATAATAAGATGGTGCCTCTTAAGCAGGCGCTTTATGAAAACTTAAAAGAACTTGAAAAACCAGCTCGCGCCAAAGGCGAAATCATGGGTGTTTCAACGGGCTTTCAGTCCATTGATAGGCAGCTTCTTGGCCTTCAACCCGGTCAATTGGTTCTCATTGCTGCTCGTCCAGGAATGGGAAAGACTGCTCTTGCCCTCAACTGGGCCGTAGCTGCCGCTAAACAAACGAATATGGCCGTAGCTGTTTTTTCTTACGAGATGATGTACGCAGAACTCTCAATGCGTCTTTTGGCCTCTGAAGCTTGCATTGATTCTAGAAAATTAAAAACAAAAGAGTTTAATGAAATTGATCTGAGGTCTATTTCAAACGCTATTCAAAAGTTATCGAATCTCAAATTATATATAAATGACTCTGGTTCAACGAACCTTATGGATATTAGATCTTACTGTCGAAAATTGAAAGCGGAGCAAGGTCTCGCGATGATTATTGTGGATTACCTACAGATCATGCCTATGCATATAAAAAAGCAAAATCGTGAACAAGAAATCGCTGAACTCTCACGTGGCTTTAAAATGCTCGCAAACGAACTTGAAATTCCAGTGGTGGCGCTTTCTCAGTTGAATAGAACTGCAGCTTCTAGAACCGATAGAAGGCCACAGCTTCAAGATTTACGAGAATCGGGCTCCCTTGAGCAGGATGCAAACATTGTTTGTCTTATTCATCGAGAGGATTATTACGATCCACAAACGGCGAAGAAGGGTATTGCTGAAGTGATCATAGCCAAGAACCGTAACGGCGAGCCAGGAACTGTAGAACTCTCTTGGATTGGATCTCAAACAAAGTTCGCAGATCTTGCCTCTCAAGGAAAGGCCGAAGCGTAAATGATTTTTTCTCGCTTCAAGTGGAGTCAATCATCAGTTCTAGAGCTTAGAAATCCTAAGAGTGCCTATATATATTATCGAACAACAAGATTTAATCTCCTCACAGGTTTTCCAGAAACTTATTCTTTAGATTTATTTTTGAAAAAGTTAGATACACTAAAAATTCAAGACAAGGTTGATAGGCCCATTGTGTTTCACTTTTATTATGAATTAGGACTCATTCTTCAAGGTCTTGGCCACTCTGTTGATGATAACACTCCATTGGCGGTAGAATTAGAGTTTGAATCAAAAAAGATAATCAACTCACCTAAAAGTAAAATTTCTTCTCTTAAATTAAAGTCTATCGAGCGACCTACTTGGTCTGAGTACAAAAAATCCTTTCAACATATTCAAGAGGAACTTTTAGAAGGAAATTGCTATCAAGTGAATCTTACGTTCCCGTTTGATTTTGAAACAGAAGACTTAATTGACCCGAGAGATTTAGCAGATTTCTTTTTTTCTAGAAATTATCTAAGTGCTTATGCCCACTGTACTTATTTAGGGGAGGAGATGATTTTAAGTAATTCTCCTGAGTGCCTATTTCAGTATCAAAATAATAAAATGTATACCATGCCTATAAAGGGCACAGTAAAAGTCGGAAGTGATTGGAGAGAGCAGTGGAAGAAACTTGGTAAAAATCTCAAAGAAGAGGGGGAACTCAATATGATTACAGATCTTCTAAAGAATGATCTTAATCGACTGGAGTATCCGAGAGCGAAAATTGTAAAAGCTCGTGCTCCCATTCTTGTACCAGGACTTTTACATCAATGCTCTCTTCTGTCTGTTGATCTCGAAAAACCGCTCTCGTTGCTAAAGTCCTTAGAGTGTCTTTTTCCTGGAGGAAGTGTAACGGGTGCACCAAAAAAACGAGTCATGCAAATTATTCAACAGATAGAAAGGTTTCAGCGGGGTATTTATTGCGGATCGACTCTTCTTTGTTTCGAGAATAAAAAAGTCGCCAGCATAAATATTCGAACCGCCTCGGTGAATTTAAATGACAAGCTTTGGAGATATGGCGCCGGGGGAGGAGTGACTTTGCTTTCTAAACCGGTAAATGAATTTCAAGAAATGGAATCCAAGGTCTCTAGTTTTCTAACATCTCTCCATGTTCCAGGTTACCCCCCAGTATAAGTATAGTAATTTCATCGGCTTAACTGTTTTCCTTTAAGAATCTCCTAACATCATCTTACATCTACCAAGTGTCACATTGACTTAGTTTTTCCTAGAAAGATACGCTCTGTTGCATGTGTTACCAGATGGATTTTGGTGACCAACTGTTCAAGGAGTTGAGAATGGCAGATAATATTCAGACCACGAATGGTTCTGAGGAAAAAAACGGGAAAGTAAGCTTGGAAGTGCTTGCTAAGATGACTGGTTTCCCTGTTGAAGTTATTAAAGATGAAATTTTTAGAGGTGAGGCGAGTGACCAAATTTCACTCGAATCTCTAAGAACTGCGATGCTTTCCTATATTGATTCCACCATGCTTATGAATGATCAAAAATAAAAAAAGCCCCGTCCCGACGGGGCTTTTTTTATTCCGGCTGAAATATATCCGAGCATTTTTTCCGACAATGTTGATCCATTAATTCAATGACTTAAGTTCATCATTTAAATTCCGATACTTTATCCATACAGACTAATTGTTCGAGGTTGCATTATGGATATTTCAACAGTCATTGGCCTTGTTTTAGGAATGATTGCCGTTTTGGGCTCAATTCTCTATGGTTCGCCACTTTCAATTTTTATCGATGTCCCTTCAATCGTGGTTGTGGGTGGAGGAGTTGTTGCTACAACTTTTATTAAGTGGCCAATGGAGCAAGTGAAATCGACGATGGCCGTTTTTATGAAATCAATTTTCATCACTCCTGTGGATCCAAAGGCGATGATCGCTGAAATTCAAAAATTAGCAGAAACTGCAAGGCGTGAATCTGTTTTTGCTCTCGAGAAAGTTCCAGTTGAAGATAAATTTTTAAAGAAAGCAGTTACTCTCGCAGCAGATAACCGTCCACCTGAGGTGATCACGTCTATTCTTTCTCTAGAGATTGCAGCGATGGAAGAAAGACACGCCAAAGGGGTAGAGATTCTAGAAGGAATGGGGGCCGATGGTCCAGCGATGGGAATGATTGGTACTCTAATTGGTCTTGTGCAAATGCTTCAGAACATGTCAGATCCATCTGCGATTGGTCCAGCGATGGCGGTAGCACTTCTAACAACGTTTTATGGTGCCGTTCTTGCTAACGTATTTACTATTCCTGTGGCAGCCAAATTAAAACAGCGATCAAAACAAGAAGCGACTAAGATGAATATTATTGTCGCTGGCGTTCTTGGTATTGTTGCCGGTGAGAACCCTCGAGTCATTAGAGAAAAACTTGATTCCTTCTTACCTCCTAAAGATCGTCTTGTAGAAGAGAAGAAGGAGTAGTTATGGCCGACGCTCCAAAGTGCCCTCCCTGTAAGCCTGGCGCTCCAGGGTGGCTTGCGACCTTTTCAGATTTATGTACACTCCTTTTGACGTTCTTCGTTTTGCTCCTTTCATTTGCTAAAACTGAAACAGCAAAATATGAAGCTGCTATTGGTTCTCTAAGAAATGCATTTGGTGGTAACGTTCTTAAGCCGGGTGAAGTCATGAGACCTGGTAAGTCTCCTACTGATTCAGCGACCATGATTGAGTCTGAAACTCCGGCCAAGCCTTTTCCTATTGAAATGCTAACGGCTGAGGGGTTACTGGATAAACATGAGGTAAATAGAGATTCTGATGTTCAACTCAATCAGTTAAAAAAGATGCTAGCGGATAATGAGTTATCAGAAGCGGCCAACGTTTATGAAATGCCAGAAACCATCATGGTGAGGATGAAAGATAAGATTTATTTTCAAAAAGGCTCTACTGGTATTGATGAAATCAATATTCAGGTTTTTGATCACTTGGTTAAAATGCTTAGAGACAATAACTGGAATATTCTTGTTGAAGGACATGCTGAGGCAGGCGAGAAATCAACAAAAGATAATGGTGACTCTTACGCCGTTTCAAGTTCTCGTGCCCTCGCGGTTTCCAAATCGCTTATCCAAAGAGGTGTTTCAGCTGATCGGATAACGATTGTTTTTTATGGAGACTCTAGACCTCAGGAGAAATTAAACAAAAATATAAATGATCGCCGCGTAGAATTTGTTTTAAGAAAATCTGATTTAAGAGTTGAAGGGCGCAAGGTTGATGCCCAGTGATAATCGATCATGTAGAGTTAACTTGGCTACATAGTTATCCAACGTTAAAAATTGCTCTTCAGGATACATTGGGGGCCTCGGGACAACTCATTAAAAAGTATTTCTCCTCAAAAGAGCAAGACAAAAAAGTTCAGTCAAAAACGACAATAAAACTACCACTGAATTTTGTGAATCATTTAAAAATTAATCCTGAATATAATGGTCCCGATGTCAACATTATCGTTGAATGTGATGACTACATTGCGCTTCACAAGCCTCCTGGTGTTCATTGTCATCCTCATGGTTATGAAGATAAAAATACTCTTTTAAACTTTTTAGTTAATCAAAAAAAATGGAATTGCGTTGAAGTTAATCATCTTCATTACGACCGTGGATTACTCTATAGACTTGATTTCGAAACATCAGGAGTGGTGATCATTGCTAAGAATGAACATTTTTTTCGATCTATGAGAGAGAATTTCAACTCTTCTGTAAGGAATAAATTTTACTTAGTTGTTGTTGAAGGAGATTTTCATCAAGAGGGCAACTGGACTCATTATTTCACTCCAACGGGACAAAAAGGGAGTAAGCAAAAGGTAAGTGCATCTCCTTCTCAGGAGGCAAGTGAGGGTCATTTAGTGGTAAAAAGGATTTTGTCGAAAGATGAAAAAACCTTATTACTGGTCAATTTAAAAACGGGATTACGTCACCAAATCAGAGCACAATTAGCTTTTTTAGGATTTCCTATTTTAGGGGATGAACTCTATGGAGGGCGGCCCTCAAAGCGGTTATTTCTTCATGCTCTTAGATATGAATTTTCAGAAATTGTTGAAGATAATCAAGCCGATTTATTTGATATCTTCTTTGACCTGAACTGTGCTTTGAAGATGGCTCATGATATGTTCAGGAGTTTCTAGGGTTGCAAGTTTTACAATAAATTTTCCCTCTGTAACGGCATTAATAACCATCTTGGGATGACTTAATTTAAATCGAACGAAAAAAACTTTTTCCAGAATGTCTGAATGTGTTTGTCTTGCAACATAGGCCATATGGTTAGCTAGCTGACGGTACATGAGAGTTTTTAAATTCGTTGCACCTTTGGGGATCGCTATTTCATTAATCTCAACCGCAAGGTTATTTCCCTCGCAGATTAACTTCCAGTTTCCCGGTATGATTTTCTCCAATTTTATAACGACAGCATGACAACTCGTCGCCGTGAGTTTGGGATTATTAAAAAGTCCCCATTTCTTTTCATTTGAAACTTGAAAAATAAACAGCCCAAATAAAAGAAGTCCTATGGCAAGTATCGGTTTTTCCATGAGATATCGCATTCTTTCATTATCTACTGACTCTTTGAATTTTGCACTAAAGAGTTCAAAGGGAATACCCGATAAGTATGGTCAGGAAGAGGTAGAAATGAAGAAAGCTCCAAGCACTGAAATGTGGAAAAAGTTGATGCTACTAGGACATAAAGAAGGCTCAATTAAGCTTACGGACTTGGCCCATGAAATGGACCTCGGTGCCGAGGAAACCCTCGTTTTCATGAGAGAATTATTCCCAGAAGGGACTGGGGTTCAGGTCTATCACAAAGATAAAGAGTGCTGGCTAGATTTCAAAAGCGAGTCAATTCAGTACATGCTTCCGTTGAGTCCTGCTGAATGGATTCACCTCTACCATATTCTAAATTCTCATATCACGATAGAGTCACCGGTTAATTACTCCCTTAGGAAAAAAGTAACGGAAAATGGTCCTACCAAAGTTGTGATGGAACTTTTAAGTCAACTCGACCAGTGGGATCAAGATCTTACTGAATTGCAACAGAGTATGGTTCATCAATTGGAAGAGGGTATTGTTGATAAACATCTGATTGAACTCATGACGATTGATGATAAATGTTACCATCTTTATCCTTGTAAAGTGATTCATCTCGAAGGGTATCTCTCTCTGATTGCTGAGGATGCTGAAGATCATTGTTTGACAGTGGTTCCATTAAAAGATGTAAAGCATTTTGAGACACTTCAAAAAAATATGAAGATCAAAGTGACAACATTTGAGGTTGAAGAATTTATTACCGCCATACGGTCTATGAGCGAAAAAGAGACAAGACTTATTCTTAAAATTCATGATCCTGGGTCGATTAATCTTTTTCCAGACCACCATTTTCTAGGTAAACCATGTATGGTTACGAATCCCAATGGTGATTTGATTTGGGCAGCGTATGTTGAGCCTTGTGATTCTCTCTATGAGTGGATCATAACCTTAGGGAAAAACGTTGAAATCTTAGATCCATTGAAATTTAAAGAAGAATACCTCATGTATTGTGAAGAAAAATTGAGAAAAATAGCATAAGATTTTGGGCATGAATAATGCCTCTAAACCTTACTTCTTACTCTCTTTTCTACCGGCCGTTGCCTATTGGTATTTAGAGACTTACTACACGCTAGAAGTTGCCCTTTTAGGAGGGATTATTTTGGGTGTTGTGGAGATGTTGATTGAAAAAAAGTTTTCTGGTCATGTTCATACACTTTCAAAATTAAATCTATCACTCATTGTTATTCTTGGAGGTATTTCCCTTCTGGCCAAAGAGGGGCTCTTCTTCAAACTACAGCCGACATTTACCGGAATGGCGATTTCAATGTTTCTTATATTTAAGAAAATTAAAAATCAATCACTCATGCTTGAGATGCTGAAAGATATGAAACAAAAACCTCCACTTCCTGAAAACATTTACAAGGCCATGGAGTGGCATCTTAGTTTGTTTCTGTTAGCGTTTGCTTTTTTTATGGCGTGGATTGCTCTTAAAGAGTCTACTTCTATGTGGTTATTTTGGAAGACAGGTGGTTTTTATTTTGCCTTCGGTGGATTTATGGTTTTAGAGATGATCTATATTCAGTGGCTCTTACGGAGAAAAATAAGATGAGGATTTGTATTTTTTGTGGAGCCAGTTCAAGCTTAGATCCTAAAGTTCAGGTTGAAATAGAGTCTATTATGTCGTTTTTTTCGACTCATGACATTGAGTTGGTTTACGGTGGAGCAGGAATTGGCATCATGGGCTCACTTGCGAACGAATTGATTAATAGAGGTGGGAAAGTGACGGGAGTTATTCCTCGGCAATTGATGAAAAAAGAAATTGCACATGGTGGATTGAGTCAGCTCCATGTGGTTAAAGATATGCATGATAGAAAAAAAATGATGTATGATCTCTCTGATGCTTTTCTTATTTTCCCAGGTGGAATGGGAACCTTGGATGAGTTATTTGAGATTCTTACTTGGAAACAACTCGGAATTCATCACAAGCCAATTGCTGTTTTAAATATAAATCATTATTTTGATCATTTACTCTCATTTTTAGATCATGCTGTAGAGAGAGGATTAATCAAATCCCAAGATAGAACTCTTCTTTTTGCTTCCGAAAAGTGGGAGTCCATTTGGTCTTATTTTCAGGAAAATTTAAAATGAAAATCGAACTCGTTCCCTATCATTTACAGAATAGAGCTGAAGCCGAAGAGATTTATTCTATTATACAAAAATATTATCAAAAATCTCCATGGCCTCCTACAGTTGAAAAAATAATGGCGGGTGGGGTGAAGTATTACAGGGCTTTTCATGAGAAGCAGCAAATAGGGATTTCTGGGATCGCCTTCAAAACACCCACTCTTGCAGAGACTGTTAAAACGACCATTTTTGAAGAATTTCAAGGAAAAAGTCTAGGTAAAATTCTTTCAAATGAAATCGAGCAGGAATGCAAAAGACTAGGAATCAAGAAAGTCATGACGACGATCTACCACTTCAACCATGCAATGATTTCAATCAAATTAAAACAGGGATACACAGTTGAAGGTTATCATCCTGATCATGAAGCTCCCGGATACCATGAGTATAGTTTGGGGAAAATCATTATATGAATCTCTGGAATTTTTTCGGAAAAAAACCAAAAGAATTATTCTTGGAATTAACACCAATAGGCAGTCACTGGAGAGTTGTGACATGGAATTTTGATCTAGCTTCTCCACAAGAGAGACAGTGGACAGTTGAAATACAGGGTACGAAATCAAGCATGATTTCTTGGAGAAAAAACACAAAAGATGAAATCTTCTTTTTTGAGAAAGAAAAATTGATAACAAAGAGAAAAATGAATGCTCATGATGAGGATTTAAAAAGTTTGATGAACCTCTCCCTTCATTCAACTATTAAATATAGCTTGGAAAAGAATAGAGAATTCATGCTGTCACCTGTTTCTGGGGCTACGACTTTAGATTTTCAAAATGAGGCGAAGGCCTTGCAATGGATACAAGTCAGTTTTGGAACCTTAAAATTGGCCTTAGAGGGAATGAAAAAAGATAAAGATCTTATCCTCACAGGAGCTTTTTTTTCAGGAATTGTACCAGAAAGTGGAGAAGAAGTTTTAAGAGTGATCGCGTTTAATCTCGATATTTTTTACTACCTTAGACCTGATCAAAGTCTTCAGATAGTGGTCTTTAATGACAAGGATTTGGGCCACGGGAAGTCGAAGACGCCGACATTTCAGCAAATAATCAAAGTTACAAAACCACAATTCTATGATGAAATAACTAAGTTGATGTTGGAATTAGCAATAGCTGGAGAGATTTCTTGATCGGATTTTTCTTATTAGTCAGTATTTACTTCGCTTTTTCTTGGGGCTTACCTTGGCATAAGCTGCCATCAATGATTTCTTTTTCTTATATCTTTGATCTATTGTTTGCTTTGGGAGTGTCCTTTTTCTTTAGGCTTCCTTGGTTGTTTAAGTGGCAGATCAATAAACAAGGACTGAAAGCACTTGCCGAAGGTTTATTGCTCGCCATCTCTTCTATCTTGGCAATATGGTATTTAGATATTGAGACTCCGTTTAGACTTGTTTCTGGTTTAGAGTGGCATCTTCTTCTTTTTGCTCCGATCCTTGAGGAGCTCGTTTTTAGACAAACGTTTCAAAGATTTTTAGTGACCCAGGTAGGTGGAAAGTACGTCACCAGTATGCTTGTCGCCTCGATTTTTGCATTCTCGCATCTCGTGGGTCTTAAGGTTCTACCAGTCGATTATGTGCCTTTTATAGGGTTCCAAGTTTTCTATACCTTCGTCTTAGGGCTCATCTGTGGCCAGGCGATGCTCAGGTTTCACTCTGTCATTGCGCCAATTGTGATTCATTTTCTTTTTAACCTGA
>Ga0164293_10001512_pt1 | contig 19435 bp, 19 predicted proteins | sample GEODES118metaG_FD_111487 | JGI IMG/M metagenome (GOLD analysis project Ga0164293, IMG submission 111487) | Eutrophic lake water microbial communities from Lake Mendota, Wisconsin, USA - GEODES118 metaG | ecosystem: Environmental > Aquatic > Freshwater > Lake | place: USA: Lake Mendota...
CACCGCAGCTCCCAGGTGGAGGACTGGCTGCACACCGGCAGCGTGGGGGCCCTGGCACTGGGCCAGTTCGTGCCGGCGGCCCTGCTCACCGGCGCCCGCCTGCTGCTCCGCAACGGCCTCAGCCTCGAACCGGGCCACCTGGAGAAGGGCAGGGATCTGGCGCTGCGCACCCTCGAGCAGGTGGATGACCTGAGGTCGCGCCTGCAGAGCCGCCTCGAGGAGGAGCTGGCGAAGGCCGAACGGCGCTGGAGTCCGGGCGAGACCGGCAGCGAAACCTTCCTGCGCCTGCGGCAGGCGGCCCAGGCCCTCGCCGACCAGTTGAGCCAGGCGGAGGAGCTGGAACACCAGCTGGAGGCCATCTTGGCCAGGACGCCAGCTCTGGAGGCCCAGGCACCGAGCCCGCCGAGCCCGCCGGCCCTCCCGCCGCAGCACCGGTAGCCTGGCTGCCGCACCGGCGGCCGGCCGCCCGACCCACCGCCCATCCCCCGCCCCATGGGCCAGGCCTACCAGCCCCTCCACCACAAATACCGCCCCCAGCGGTTTGACCAGCTGGTGGGGCAGGAGGCGATCGCGGCAACCCTTACGAACGCCCTGCGCACGGGCCGCATCGCGCCCGCCTACCTGTTCAGCGGCCCGCGGGGCACCGGCAAGACCTCCAGCGCCCGCATCCTCGCCCGATCGCTCAACTGCATCGCCGGCGCCGACCCCACGCCGGAACCCTGCGGCCAGTGCGAGCTCTGCACGGCCATCGCCGCCGGCATAGCCCTGGACGTGATCGAGATCGACGCCGCCTCCAACACCGGCGTCGACAACATCCGGGAACTGATCGAGCGCTCCCGCTTCGCGCCGGTGCAGGCGCGCTGGAAGGTGTACGTGATCGACGAGTGCCACATGCTCTCGACGGCCGCCTTCAACGCCCTGCTCAAGACCCTCGAGGAGCCACCACCGCGGGTGGTGTTCGTGCTGGCCACCACCGATCCGCAGCGGGTCCTGCCGACGATCCTCTCCCGCTGCCAGCGTTTCGACTTTCGCCGCATCCCGCTCGACGCCCTCGAGGCCCACCTGCGTTGGATCGCCAGCCAGGAGGAGATCGGCATCACGGAGGAGGCCCTGCAAGTGGTGGCCCAGCGGGCGCAGGGCGGGCTGCGGGACGCCGAGAGCCTGCTCGACCAACTGAGCCTGCTGCCGCCGCCGATCGAGGCCTCCGCCGTCTGGGAATTGCTGGGGGCGGTGCCGGAGCAGGAGCTGCTGGCGCTGGTGGAGGCCATGGCCGCGGCGGAGCCTGTGGCGGTGGTGGAGGCGAGCCGGGGGCTGCTGGAGCGGGGGCGGGAGCCTGGGGCGGTGCTGCAGGGGCTGGCGGGGCTCCTGCGCGACCTGGTGCTCGCCGGGGTGGCGCCTGACCGCTTGGAGCTGACGGCGGTTTCGCCGGCGCTGCGGCCCCAGCTGCCGGAGCTGGCGCGCCGCCTGGGCAAGGAGCGCCTGCTGCAGTGGCAGGCGCAGCTGCGGGGCAGTGAACAGCAGCTGCGCCAAAGCATCCAGCCCCGCCTCTGGCTGGAGGTACTGGTGTTGGGTCTGCTGGCCGAACCCGTGGCCCGCGCCGCCGTATCCCCGGCCCCTGCGCCGGCCGCGGCCCCCGCCCCGATCGCGGTGGCGGTGCCAGTCGTGGGGCCGATACCGATCGCGGAGCCAGCGGCGGCGGCGGCGCCCCCCGAACCTGCGCCCTCGGCGAACCGGCAGCCACCCCCCGCGGAACCCGGAGCACCCAAAGATCTTGGCGCCCTCTGGCAGCAGATCCTGGCCAGCCTGGAGCTGCCCTCCACCCGCATGCTGCTCGCCCAGCAGGCCCAGCTGGTGCGCCTCGACGAGCGGCGGGCGGTGGTGCGGGTCGCGAGCACCTGGGTGGCGATGGTGCAGAGCCGGCTGCCCCTACTCGAGAAAGCGATGGCTTCCGCCCTTGGCAGCCCGCGCCAGCTACAACTCGAGAGTGGCGGTGACCCCCCGGTCGGCGAGCGCGGCCCCAGCGCCGCGCCGACGCCCGCCCCTCCGCCGCGCCCCGAGCCCCTGGCTGCTCCCCCGGCAGCCGCGCCGACTCCCCCGGTGACCGTGCCGGCCGCGGCAGCCCCGACACTGGCGGCCGCCTTGCCCCAGGCTCCGGCACCGGCCCAGGTGCCCCCGCCGGCGATTCGCACGCCCCTGGAGGAGCGTGCCCGCCGCCTGGCCGACTTCTTCAACGGCGATGTGGTCGAAGGCCTGGAGGACGAAGTGGCCTGAGCGAGCCAACCCGGATCGACTCCTAACGCTCCTGACAGATCCGCGCCACAAGATCCACCAGAGCGATCTCCAGGGGGCTCAACGCACTGGCAAAGCTGGGGTCAGCGTCGTCGCGGACCTCGATGTCTGTCCACAACTGACTTCGCTGCGGGAAGAAAGTGGTGCGAACCCACTCCTCCGAATCGCGATAAAAGGCGCTGTAGCTCTCCAGCTCGGAGCGACTAGGCCGATAGGCAGGGAAGGTGGCAAAGCACTCCAGGAACGACGATGCCAAGGCGGCCCGGTTCGGATTGATTAGACCATCGATCCAACGCGGCACCTGCTCATTGACCCGAGCCAGCAGGCGGATGGCCTGATAAGAAAGCGTTTCATTCAATCGGGCTGGCATCTGCAGCCCCGGCTGCCAGTCGATGCCGGCAGCAACACAGAAATCGCGGATCAAGTTAGCCGCCTCAAAACTCTGCCGCTCAAACAGCCGCACACAGAACGGCGATGACGGGAAGGCCCCCAACCAGCGCTCCAGGATGCCGCGATGATCGCAGATGTGATGGCCAAAGCTGCCGGGCTCTCCGAGAACCGTCAATGGCGCTCCCCCCTTGACCCGCATGCTCCAGTAGGAGATGGCGGTGGCCAGAGGATGGCGAAGATAGACGAGGATTTGGATATCGCTGAACAGCGGCTTGAGGATTGCGGCGAGGCGCTCCACCTCCTCCCGGGTGGTGAGCCTGGATTGCAGGTGCTCCGAGGAAATGAGCCAGCGGCGCCCGGGGTGACGAGCCACCTCCTCCTCCAACTGGGCACGGATCTCCTGCTTGCGAGCCTGGCGTTTCTCGACGTCCTCCGCCAGGCCGATCTGTCGGGAGAAACCATCAACGCGGTCGGAATTTTCCGCCATGTAGGCCGCCCAGCGATGGCTGCGGGCGCCCAGGAATTCCGGCACATGCAGGTTCTGCTCGGCGAGCGCGGCGCGGTTGATCCCCAGGAACTCCTGGATCGAAGTGGTGCCGGTCTTCTCGGTACCGATATGCAGAATCAGGCCTGTCACGCCATCAGGCCTGGCCGCCGCCGGCCGCCAGCTCCGCCTCACTCTCTGGGGCGAGGGGGTCGTCGTCCGCCGGGAGAGGTTCGTCGTCACCGCCAAGGTGGAGGGTCTTGGCCCACACCAGGCGCTTGGGCAGCAGGGCCATGCGCACGCTCACCCAGGGGATCACCACGAACCAGTGGGTGAGATAAAGGATTCCGAGACCGACATGGAAGGGGGTCATCGGCGGCAGCGCCGGCCCTTCCCGGGCCCGGCGGCACCCCGCCACCAACGCCAGGGCGGAGGAAGCCAGAGCAACGATCGAAAATGGCCACATCAGCGGTGGCGTGCCCGTCAGCAACACGCCGAGCAGGTCGGCGGCCGCCAGCAGGGGCATCCCGTACTGCAGCAGGAAGAAGGCCAGCAGATCAAGGGTTTGGTAACGGCTGAGGGGGCCGCCGCCGAAGCCGAATCCGTGGTCGAGGAAGCGCTGAAGACCCCCTTCCGCCCAGCGCTGGCGCTGGCGCCAGAGGGCCGGCAGGGTGAGGACCGCCTCCTCCCCCACCGGCGGATCCCAAAGAACCCCCACCGGGTGCCCGGCCACCACCAGTCGCAGGCTGAGGTCGAGGTCGTCGGTGAGGGTGAACTCATTGAAGCCGCCACAGGCCAGCACGGCGTCGCGGCGCAGGAGCTGGCCGTTGCCCCGCAGTTCGCCCACCCCACCGCGCGCCAGCCGCCCGGCCTGTAGAAACGCGTCGAAGGCCATCTCCATGGCCTGCGCCTGGGTCAGCGGATTGACCGACGCATTCACCACGGCCTTGCGGAGCTGCACCGCCGCCCAGCCGCCGGACTCGGCGAAGGGCACCAGCCGCTCCAAGGTGTCGGGCTGCAGATCCGCATCGGCGTCAAGCACCAGCAACCAGCGGCCGCTGAGCTCCCGCAGCACCAGATTCAGGGCACCGGATTTTCCACCTCCGGCGTCGCGCGGCCGCCGCAGCACCCTCAGCTGGGGGTGCTGGGCCTGAAGGTCAGCGAGCACCTCGGGCGTGCGGTCTTCGCTGCCGTCGTCGATCACCCACAGACGCAACTGCTCCTGGGGCCAGCGCAGGGCACAGACCCGCTCCACCAGCCGCGCGATCACCGCCTGTTCATCGCGGGCCGCCACCACCACGTCCACCGGGTAGGCGACCTGGGACGGCGTGGCGGGCAGCGACGCATCGGTTTCCGAAGCTGACGCGGGCCCGGAAGCGACGGAACGGAGCCCCCGCAGCACGGTGAGCAGGCCATGGCCACCGAGAACGACCGCCAGAACTCCGGCGGGCAGCAGGCGCAGACCCGGGGCGAGGGCGTGGGGGGCAAGACCCGCCAGCCCGCACGCCAGCAAGAAGAGGGCAGCCTTCGGCCGGCGCCGGACGCCGGGGTCGGAACGCCGCTCGGTGCTGCTGCCGCCGGCGTTCATGGCATCCCCGGAAGTAAGGGAACTTTAAGGGGCCTCTCCCAGGGCCTGGAGTGGCTGCAGGTCGGTACCCGGGTAGTAGTGCCGAAGAATGGCGGCGGCATCCCAGCCCCGGCGCCCCAGATCGATGGCCCCGGCCTGGGACAGCCCGGCACCGTGGCCGAAGCCGCCGCCCTGCAGCAGCCAACCGCCACCCGCCGCGGCCTCCACGGTGAACAGGGTGCTCGGCAGTTGGCGGAAGGTGCGGCGGATGGCGTCGCGGCGCAGCACCCTCGTTTCCTGCGCCCCCACGATCCGCAGGGTCACCACCCGGCCGCTCGCCCCCCGCTCGACCACCTCGAGCCTCCGCACTGTCCCCAAAGGCGGCCCTTCCCCGGCCAGGGCACTGGCCACAGCCGCCGGACTGAGGCGACGCTGCCAGCGGAAGCTCGGGTGGTCGCTGCCGTAGGCCGCCTGTCCGTCGCGAAGCAGCCGGCTCACCGCGTTGGTCGCCAGGGGGAGGGTCCAACGGGAGGTGAAGGCCGCGGGGCCATCGAGGGCTACGCGCAGGTAGGGGCGGGCCGGGCCGGTCCAGGCCTCCTCAAAGGCGGCTGACACTCCACCGTTGCTGGCGTGATAGACGGCGTGGATCGGCTCGCCCCGAAAGGCCAGCACCTGGCCGCGGGTGACGGCGATGGCCTGGCGCACCCCAGCGCCAGCGTGCCGGGGATCCTTGTACACCTGGCACTGGGTATCGGCGCAGAGGTGGTAGCCATCCACCACGAAACGGTGGCGATTGCGCACCGCCCAGGTGCGGGCGAGGACCGCCTGGGCGGCCAGAGCCGCGGGCGGGGATCCGGCCCCGATCTCATGGGGCACCACCCCCTCCAGGTAGCGCTCCAGCGGCACCTGCTCCAGCAAGGTCCAGCTGCCGTGGGCGTCGCTCTGCAGCCGGAACGGACCGACGTAGACCCCGCCCTGCCAGGCCAAACCACCAGGCGCCTCGATCCGCAGGGGCCCCTCCAGGAGCACCGGGCCGCTGTTGCGGCGCAGCTCCAGCCCCAACCGCTGCCGCTCCTGCCTCTCCACCAGCCGCGTCGTCACCCCAGCGGGCGGCGTACCGCCGGCCGGTGCCCACACCTCCCAGTCGCGGGGGCGGGCGATGCGCACCACCCCAGCCGCACCCCAGGCGCGGGCCGCCGCCTCAGCGCTTTCGTAGCTGGAGAAAGGCCCCTGCACCTGGCGGCGCAGCACCAGGGGCGACGCCAGGGGTCGGCGGGTCCAGTGCATTACCAACTCAGGGGCGGTGAAGCGACGGCCGCCGGCGTCGATGAGGGTGAGGGCCCCCTGGGCGGCGCGCAGGCGCAGGGGCGCGGCCGGGGCGGGAGGCGCCGGGGGGGCCAGCCGGGCGGCCAGGGCTACCCACAGCACCGGCTGGGCGGCGGTCAGCGCCGTGGGCGCCGCGACGGGCCAATGGAGGGAGGCCGGCGGTGGTGGTGGCGCATCGGCGGCCCGGCAGCCCCCGGCCAGCAAGAGGACAAGACCGGCCGCCAGGGTCGGCGGGGCCGGGGGGGCGAAACGGAGGGGTCGAAGGGGCATCGCAGGGGAGGGGGCCACGCGGGATTGGTGCGCGGTCAGGTCGCGTCGTACTCTGCTTGTTTGTGCTTGCGAACCAGCCGATGCCGAAGCTCAAGACCCGCAAAGCGGCCGCCAAGCGGTTCCAGGCCACCGGCGGCGGCAAGTTTGTGCGCCGGCGTGCGTTCCGCAACCACCTGCTGGATCACAAGAGTCCCAAGCGCAAGCGCTACCTGGGCACGATGGCCGTGGTCGACGACCGCGACCACGCCAACGTGGCGCTGATGCTTCCCTACGCCTGAGGCCGGCTTCCGGTCCACCGGCGCCGAGTCTCGCCCGCAAATCCCGTCCACCCGTCCTGAGTTCGTTCCATGGCCCGCGTCAAGAGGGGCAATGTTGCCCGGAAACGCCGCAACAAGATTCTTCGCCTCGCCCGGGGCTTCCGCGGCAGCAACGGCAGCCTCTTCCGCACCGCCAACCAGCGGGTGATGAAGGCTCTGTGCAACGCCTACCGGGATCGCCGTCGCCGCAAGCGCGACTTCCGTCGTCTCTGGATCGCGCGCATCAACGCCGCCGCCCGGCTCAACGGCATCAGCTACAGCCGCCTGATCGGCGGCCTGAAACAAGCCGACGTGCGCCTCAACCGCAAGATGCTCGCCCAGTTGGCCGTGGTGGACCCCGCCAGCTTCGGCTCCGTGGTCACCGCCGCCAGCCGCTGAGCGGCGGACCGGCGCGATGAGAGAGCTGCTTCCCCAGGCCTACCTGATCGGCCTGATCGGACTGCTGACCGTCGCCGCCGTGGCGGTGGGCCGCCAGATCCTGCGGGTTCGACGGGATGAGGCGGCCCTGGCTCGCCTCGGCGGGCCCGTGGGATCGGAAGGCCGCCCCGACGACAGCGGCGGTCTCTACGAGCTGGGCTCGGTGCAGCTACGCAAGCGCCTCTACGGCCAGGCTTCAGACAGCCTGCGCAAGGCCCTTCGCAAGGCAGAGCAAGAAAAGGCTCCCGACGAAGCCCTGGCCCTGATTGAGAATGCCCTGGGATTCGCGCTGGCGGCCCAAGCCCGCTACCCGGCGGCGGTACGCCATTACCGGGCCGCTCTCAAGGCACGGGCCGACTACCCGGTGGCCATGAACAATCTGGCCTTCGCGCTGGAGAAGCAACAGAAACCCGAAGAAGCCCGCCGCCTCTACGAGCAAGTGCTCAAACTCGAGGCGGCCAACCCCACAGCCCGCAAGCGACTGCGGCTGCTGGAGCGACGCAACACCGGTGAGGTGAGCGGCGACGACAACAGTGACGACAACCAGGCGGCCTGATCTGGTTAGCCCAGCCTCACACTCACCAGAGGCCGCGGATCACGCCGCCGCTGCTGGCCGGCGGAGCTGGAGCTGGTCCTGGAACCAGCTGCAGCCGACCACCCGGTGAGACGAACCGTGGCGCACCCCAGCCGCTCAGGGAGAGCCCCTGCAGCCCCTGGAACGCCCCACCGGGCTCCAGCCCTAGGGCCAGGTTATCGGTGAGCGGAATCAGATCGAGTTGGTCTGATTTGGCGTTGAGGTTGCCCATGAAGGCGGTTTCGGCCCCGGCGATCTGCAGGCGACCCCGCAGGACCACCATCTGGCCATCCGGCACCACCGAATCCAGCTGCAGCTGCACGGGACGGGACGCGGCCCCTCGCTCGAAGGGGCGGTAGCTGCCGCGCCAGAAGCGCGGGATCCGGGCGGCGATGAGCTCGGCCCGGCCCACCGGATCGAAGGTTTCGACGCTGCCGCCGATGCCGCCGTCGTCGAGCAGGGAACTGGTGGGTGGCGTGTAGGGCAGGAAGCCGTCCGCCGAAGGGGAGGTGAGCTCCGCGGCAGGCTGCGCTGGCGCCGCTGCCACGGGGATCGCTGCCACGGGGACAGGGCCCACGGGGGGTAGGGCCAACAACGGCAGCGGCATCACGGAGAGCGCAGGTGCGCAGCGAGACTAAGGGGAACCGCCTGCCCTGCGCACCGCACCGTGATCCAGAGCGCCCACCCCTGCCCCGAACCCACCGGCCCAGCGGCCGCCCCCGACCCCGCGCAGGGCGCCGACGACGGACTGGTGATCGGCGGCCGGCGCTTCTCCAGCCGCCTGATGACCGGCACGGGCAAATACCCCTCCCTCGCGGCGATGCGGGCCAGCCTGCAGGCCAGCGGCTGCGAGATCGTCACCGTGGCCGTGCGGCGCGTGCAGAGCCAGGCCACCGGCCACGAAGGGCTGATGGAGGCGATCGACTGGCGCCGCCACTGGATGCTGCCCAACACCGCTGGCTGCGCCACCGCGGAGGAAGCGGTGCGGGTGGCGCGGCTCGGGCGGGAGCTGGCCCGCCTGGCCGGCCAGGAGGACAACAACTTCGTCAAGCTCGAGGTCATCCCCGACGGCCGCCACCTGCTGCCCGATCCGATCGGCACCCTGGAGGCCGCCGAGCAGCTGGTGCGGGAGGGCTTCACGGTGCTCCCGTACATCAACGCCGACCCGCTGCTCGCCAAGCGGCTGGAGGAGGTGGGTTGCGCCACGGTGATGCCCCTGGGCTCACCGATCGGGTCCGGCCAGGGCATCCGCAACGCCGCCAACATCGCCCTGATCGTGGAGAGCGCCGGTGTGCCGGTGGTGGTGGACGCCGGCATTGGCGTGCCCAGCGAAGCGGCCCAGGCGATGGAGATGGGAGCCGATGCGCTGCTGATCAACAGTGCCATCGCCCTGGCGGGCGACCCGGCCTCGATGGCCCGCGCGATGGCCCTGGCCACCGAGGCCGGGCGCACGGCCTTCCGGTCCGGCCGGCTGCCGGTGCGGGCGGAGGCAAGCGCCAGCTCCCCCATCCAGGGTCGGGTGGGCGCCTGAGGGGACGCGGGCGGCTCTGTGACGAAGCATTCCGGAACGGGGGCGGCACCGGAGCCCCGCATGGTCGTGAGGGAGAAAGGGGAGCGCAGCAGGGGCAGCTCCCGTGCCCTGCAGATTGGTGGCGCCGTGCTGGTGCTGCCGCTCATGGCGGTGACCGCCGGCATCAGCTGAGGGCGGGCCGCCGGGGGAGGCCGGAGGCCTGTAGTAACTTGACCGGGCTGAGCATCGGCTCGTTCAGGAGACACGGGTGAAGGTTTTCGTTCTCGGCGGCGACGGCTTCTGCGGTTGGCCCTGTGCGGTCAACTTGGCTCACCGCGGGCACGACGTCGTCATCGTCGACAACCTCAGCCGCCGCAAGATCGACATCGACCTGGGCGTCGAGTCGCTCACGCCGATCGCCACGATTCAGGAGCGGCTGCGGGCCTGGGAACAGGTGGACGGCCGGGCGATGCGCTTCGTGCACCTCGACATCGCCCGCGAGTACGAACGGCTGCTGGAGCTGCTGCGCAGCGAGCAGCCGGAGGCGATCGTGCACTTCGCCGAGCAGCGGGCCGCTCCCTACTCCATGAAGACGAGCGCCACCAAGCGCTACACCGTCGATAACAACGTCAACGGCACCCACAATCTGCTGGCAGCGATTGTCGAAAGTGGCGTTGATGTGCACATCGTGCATCTTGGCACCATGGGGGTGTACGGCTATGGCTCCCATCGGGGCGCCACGATCCCGGAGGGCTATCTCACCGTCGAGGTGCCCCAACCAGACGGCAGCCGGTTCACCGAGCAGATTCTGCATCCTACGAATCCAGGCAGCGTCTACCACATGACCAAGACGCTCGACCAACTTCTTTTCTTTTACTACAACAAAAACGACAGCATCCGCATCACCGACTTGCACCAAGGGATTGTTTGGGGCACCAATACTTCGCTAACCGAAAAGGACCCCCGCCTCACCAACCGCTTCGACTACGACGGCGACTACGGCACGGTTCTCAACCGCTTCTTGATGCAGGCCGCCATCGGCTATCCCCTCACCGTGCACGGCACCGGCGGCCAGACGCGCGCCTTCATCCACATCCGTGATTCGGTGCGCTGCGTGCAGCTCGCCCTCGAACATCCACCTACCCAGGGCGAAAAGGTGAAGATCTTCAACCAGATGACCGAAAGCCACCGCGTTGCCGATCTGGCAGAGAAGGTGGCCGCCCTAACCGGCGCCCGCGTCGACCGCCTCCCCAACCCGCGCAACGAGGCGATTGAGAACGATCTGATCGTGGACAACCGCTGCTTCCTGGAGCTGGGCCTGCAACCGACAACCCTCGACGACGGCCTGCTCACCGAGGTGGTGGACGTGGCCCGGCGCTGGGCCGACCGCTGCGACCGCTCCAAGATCCCTTGCCGCTCCGCCTGGACCAGTCGGCAGGCGGAAGCGATCCGCACCGGCGCCTGAGGGCGCGGACGCGACCGTGAAGATCGCCTTTTTCACCGAAACCTTCCTGCCGAAGGTCGACGGAATCGTCACGAGACTCACCAAGACGATCCAGCATCTGGTGGCCGCCGGCGATGAGGTGCTGGTGTTCTGCCCCGAGGGGGCGCCGGACACCTGGATGGGAGCGCGCGTGGTGGGAGTACCGGCCGTGCCCCTGCCCCTGTACCCCGAACTCAAGCTGGCCCTGCCCCGGCCGGCGGTATCCGAGGCGCTGGAGCGGTTCGCGCCCGATCTGGTGCACGTCGTCAACCCGGCGGTGCTGGGTCTCGGCGGGATCTGGCTGGCGAAGACCCGCAACCTGCCGCTGGTGGCTAGTTACCACACCCACCTGCCCAAATACCTGGAGCACTACGGCATGGGCATGCTCGAGCCCCTGCTATGGGAGCTGCTCAAGGCCGCGCACAACCAGGCCCGCCTCAACCTCTGCACCTCCACGGCGATGGTGAGCGAGCTGAGCGAGAAGGGAATCCAGCACACGGCGCTCTGGCAGCGGGGCGTCGACACCGAACTGTTCCGCCCCGAACTCGCCTCTCCGGCGATGCGCCAGCGGCTCCATGGCGGCCACGACGACACCGGCCACCTGCTGCTCTACATCGGCCGCCTCTCGGCCGAGAAGCAGATCGAGCGGATCCGGCCGGTGATGCAGGCCATGCCCGAGGCGCGGCTGGCGCTGGTGGGGGACGGCCCGCACCGCCAGCAGCTGGAACGGGTGTTCGAGGGCACGCCCACCACCTTTGTGGGCTACCTGGCGGGCGAAGAGCTGGCAGCCGCCTACGCCAGTGGTGACGCCTTCCTATTCCCCTCCAGCACCGAAACCCTCGGGTTGGTCCTGCTGGAGGCGATGGCGGCCGGCTGCCCGGTGGTGGGCGCCGCTCGTGGCGGCATCCCCGACATCGTCACCGATGGCGTCAACGGCTGCCTGTACAACCCCGACGACCCGGACAGCCTCAGCGCTGCCGTGCATCGCCTGCTCGATGACCCGGCCCAACGGCGCGCGCTGCGGCTGGCGGCTCGGCAGGAGGCCGAGCGCTGGGGCTGGGCTGGGGCCACCGAGCAGCTGCGGGGCTACTACCGCCAGGTACTCGCTCAGCGATCGCTCAACATGGTGGCCTGAGCGCCTGCGCCAGCTCCGTCGGCCGCCCTGGCAAACCAGGTCGTCATCAGCGCCTTCACCATCGGCGCCGCCACCGTGCCCCCGTAGCCGCCGCTGTTCTCCCCGAAGGCCACGATCACCAGGCTGGGCTGGCCCGCTGGGGCATAGCCACCAAACCAGGCGTGGTCGGGGCGGGGCGGATCCTCCGCCGTGCCGGTCTTGCCGGCCACCGGCGGCAGGGAGGGGTCGTTAAGCAGGGTGGCGGTGCCCTCGGTGACCACCTGCCGTAACCCCTCCCGCAACACGCGCAGGGTCTCGGGTTTGAGGCCAATGGCGCGCCGCGGCCGCTCGCCCTCCACCAGATGGGGGGTGACCAGCGTGCCGCCGTTGGCGACGGCCGCGTACTGGCGAGCCATCTGCAGGGGGGTGACGGTGACCGCCCCCTGGCCGATGGCAGAGGTGATGGTGTCGACGGACGTCCACGCTTCGCCCAGCTCCCGGTGCTTCCAGGCCGGATCCCCCAGCAGGCCCGCACTCTCCTCCTGCCGCAGCTCGACGCCGGTGGGGCTGCCATACCCGATGCGCCGCGCTGCCCGGAATAGCTCCTCGGCCCCCACCGCCAGGCCGAGCTTGTAATAGAAGCTGTTGCTGCTCACCGCCAGCGCCTTCTGGAAACCGATGGCCCCAAAGGAGCCGTGGTCGCCGTAGCACTGGCCGTCGTAACAGAACTGGCCCACGGTGCCGATCGTGTCGTTGGGGCCGTAGCGACCCGACTCCAGACCGGCGATGGTGCTGACGATCTTGAAGGTACTGGCCGGCGGGAAGGCCTGGAACGCCCGATTGAGCATCGGCGCCTCTGGCCGATTGAGATCATTCCACTGGCTCAGGGTGGGGCCCGCGGCGAAGACGTTGGGATCGAAGGTGGGACGGCTGGCAATCGCCAGGATGGCGCCGCTGCGGGGATCGAGGGCGACGATCGCACCCTTGCGCACCCCGTCGAGGGCCTTCTCCGCCGCCTGCTGCAACGGCAGATCCAGGGTGAGGCGCAGGTCGCGGCCGGCCCGGGCTGGCTTGTCACCCAGCACCCGCTGCACCTCTCCGGCGGCGTTCACCTCCAGCTGCTGGCCGCCCCACTCGCCGCGCAGATGGCTCTCGAAGGCCTTTTCGAGGCCAGAGCGGCCGATTCGGTCGCGGAGGCGGTAGCCCTGATGGCGCAGGCGCCGGTACTCCTCCTCGCCGATGCTGCTGGTGTAGCCGATCACGTGGGCAGCGAGGCTGCCATGGGGATAGACGCGCAGCACCTCGATCCCCACATCCACTCCGCGCAGCTGCGGGGCCTGCTCCTTCAGGCGCAGCACCTGCACCGGGGTCAGCGGCCCGCTGAGGGGGAGGCGAAAACCGTCGGAGCCGGCGCCATCGGACCGACGGCGCTGGCTCTCGAGCTGATCCGCCGGAATGGCCAGCAGCCGGGCCAAGCGGTCGCGCAGACCGGGCCAGGCGGCCTCCGGCACAAGCCGTGGCTCGAGGTAGAGCCGGTACTCCAGCCGGTTGGAGGCGAGCAGCCGGCCCTGGCGATCCAGCAGGCGGCCGCGCACGGGGTCGCGGGGGATCAGGCGGATGCGGTTCTCCTCCGCCATTGCCCGGTTCTGCACGCCGTGGATCAGCTGCAGCCACGCCAGGCGGCTTGTGATCGCCCCACTCAGCAACACAACGAGCAGCAGGAGTAGGGCGTGCTGGGGCCCGACGCCCGTGTGCCGCGAACGCCCCGGCGCGTAGCCCATCAGCGGGAGGCGGAGGTGCCCGCGCCGGTTAGGCGGCGCTCCAGCTGGTCGAGCCGGGCGGCGATGCGGCTGAGGGTGGCCTGGAGCTCCGCCGGGTCGGTGGCATCCGGCTCCGGCTGGACCTCCCACGCGGCGTCGCGGACCGGCACAGGGGCCGGCGCCGGCGCCACGGTCCCCCCATCGTGCACCTCCACCTTCAGCACCGGATTGCCAAGGCCAGGCTGGAGCCGATCGAGGTTGTCGCGCAGCTGGCTGGCGGCCGGCTCCCCCTCGTCGCGGAGGCGGCCGAGCGGATCGGCGCTGCTGCCGTCAAAGGCGGCCAACACCTCGCGGGGCCCGCCCCGCTGCACGCGCCGGGCCACCGCCAGGCCGACGGGCAGCACGTCCTGCATCAGGGTGAGGCGCAGGGCATCGAGGGGATCGGCAGCCATGGCGCGAGCCGGGACGGGGGAGCCCCAGTCTGGCGCGCCGGGGCAGGGGGAGCCCGCCGCGGGTTCAGAGGCTGGGGCGACCCACGCCAGGATCGATCACCACCGGGGCGCAGGTGCGGTGGGCGCCGGCCCACCAGCCGGCGCTGGCAGCGATCACCAGCACGGCCGCGAAGGGCAGCACAGCGCGACGGGTGCCCTCATGGCCAAACCATTCCAGCCAGCTGCGCAGGAAGCGCTCCCGATCGAAGCGGCGGCGCTGCCGCTGGGCCTCCTGATCGCGGCGGCGCAAGGCTCGGGCCACCCAGCGCTCAAAGGCAATCTTCTTGGTGACGGCCATCTTGCGCTCCACCTCCAGAAGGTGGCCAGCGCTCAGGTCGGGGTTGAAGGTGCTGATGAGCTCGAGGCTCTTGAGGAACATCTCGACGGCGCCGTCCTTGATGGCCAGCTCCTCCGGTTCGAGATGGTCCCAGTCGAGCTCGGGATAAAAGCGGCGGCGGTTGGCCTGGATCTGATCCTCGCTGAGCTGGCCGGGCTCCCGCAGCCAGCGGTCGGTATTGGCGTCGAAGCGGCGCCAGTAGAGGAAGGGGTTGAGATAGATGGTCTTCCCCCCCAGCACGATGGTGTCCTGCTGCAGACGGCGCTGCAGCTGGGATTCCTGATCGATGCCGGTGGTGCCGGTGGTGGTGGCGCTGGGAGCGGGGGTCACGGCGGAGCGGATTCCGGCGGGCCCTGATGGTATCGGTGCGGTCCGGGCGCCGCCAGGGTGGGAGGGGGCATCCGCGGCACGGATGGGGAACTTGGACGGGCGGCGGGCCCTACTCCCACTCGATCGTTCCGGGGGGCTTGCTGGTGATGTCGAGGACGACGCGGTTGACGCCCTTGACCTCATTGACGATGCGGTTGGAGATGGTCTCCAGCAGGTCGTAGGGCAAGCGTGACCAGTCGGCCGTCATGCCGTCCTCCGACGACACGCAGCGCAGCACCACCGGGTAGGCGTAGGTGCGCTTGTCGCCCATCACCCCCACGCTGCGCACGGGCAGCAGCACGGCAAAAGCCTGCCAGATCTCGTCGTAGAGCCCGGCCTCGCGTACCTCCTCGCGCACGATCCAGTCGGCGTCGCGGAGGATGTCGAGCTTTTCATCGCTCACCTCACCCAGGATGCGGATCGCCAGGCCGGGGCCGGGGAAGGGGTGGCGGCCCACGATCTCCTGGGGCAGGCCCAGGGACCGGCCCACCTTGCGCACCTCGTCCTTGAACAGGCGCCGCAACGGCTCAACCAGCTTGAACTGCAGATCCTTGGGCAGGCCGCCGACGTTGTGGTGGCTCTTGATCTTCACCGCCACCCGCTCGCCGGTGGCGGGGTCGACATTGGTGCCGGCGGATTCGATCACGTCGGGATAGAGAGTGCCCTGGGCAAGATAAATAAAGGGGCCGAGACGCTTGCTCTCCTCTTCAAAAACACGGATGAATTCGGCGCCGATGATCTTGCGCTTCTCCTCCGGATCCGAAATCCCCTGCAGGCGGGTCAGGAAACGCTCGCGGGCATTGATGTACTCCACTCGAATGTGAAATTTGCGATCGAAGAAATCCATCAGGAATTCCGGCTCGCCCTTGCGCATGAAGCCCTGATCGATGAACATGCAGGTGAGGCGATCGCCGATCGCCCGGTGCAGCAGGAAGGCCAGGGTCGAGGAATCCACCCCACCGGAGAGGGCCAGCAGCACCCGCTTGTCCCCCACCTGGGCCCGCACCTCGGCGACCGCCTCATCGATGAAGGCGTCGGTGGTCCAGTCGGGCTGGGCGCCGCAGATCTGATAGATGAAATTGCGCAGCAGCACCATGCCGTCGCGGGAGTGCACCACCTCGGGGTGGAATTGCACGCCATAGAGATGGCGGCCGTGGTGGGCAACGGCGGCCTCGGGCGTGTTGGCGGTGTGGGCCAGCCGCACGAATCCCTCCGGCAGGCGCTCCACCGAATCCCCGTGGCTCATCCACATCGTGGATCCCTCGCCCACGTTATTGAGCAGATCGGTGGGATCGTCCACGAACAGGGGTGCCTTGCCGTACTCAGCCCGGCCGGCTGCCACCACAGCCCCGCCGAGCTGCTGCACCATCAACTGCATGCCATAACAAACCCCCAACACCGGGATGCCCAGGTCCCAGATCGCCGGGTCGCACAGCGGCGCCCCCGGTTCATACACCGAACCGGGCCCGCCGCTGAGGATCAGGCCCCGGGGTGCCAGCCGGGCCAGCTCGGCCGCGGAGGTGGTGTAGCTCATCACCAGCGAGAACACCTCGGTCTCCCGCACGCGCCGGGCAATCAGCTCGGAGTATTGGGAGCCGAAGTCGAGAATCACGATCGCCGGGGGGCGACTGGAGCCGCTGGCCGCGTCGCGGATGGGCTGCTGGGTCAGCTGCTGGGTCATCGGAGCGGAAGGCAGCCGGTGACACGGCCACCGGGGCAGTCCCTGCACCCTACGGCGCCTGCCTGAAGGCCCCCAGCAGCTCCGCCCCCCGCGGACCGCAGGCCCGCAGGCGCCGACCGCGATCGAAAAGGGCCGCCCCCACGGCCATCGGCGGCACACCGTGGCTAGCCAGGTAAGCGGCGGCACGCTCCTCCACCGCGGCGGCCACCCGGCGGCGCAGGCGATCGGCGGCGCCCGAATCCCGCTCCTCGAGCTCCACGAGGGCCGCCTCGACGGTGGCCGCGGCGTGCAGCTCCCGCAGGGTCTCCAGCGGCAGGCCCTCCAGGGCCGCTAGGGCAGTGAGCACCTCGGCGCGGCCGTCGGCGAGGTGGTGATGGGTATGAAAAATGCCGCCGGCGAGCTTGAGCAGCTTGCCCTGGTAGCCAAACAGCAGCAGCCGCTGCACGCCCCGCTCGGCCGCCGCCACCAGTAGAGGGCCAAGCCAGTTGCCAGCCTTGAGCAGCAGGGCAGGGGGCAGACCGAGGCGGGGGGCCAGATCAAAACCGTTGGCGCCGATCACCAGCACCAGGTCGCCGCCGAATCCGGGGGCGGCGGCCCGCTCCGCCAGCTCCGCCAGGCTGCGGCCGAGGGGATCGGGGTCGGCGCCGGCCTGGGTCTCGGCGCGGGTGCCGATCAGGGCCAGGCCCTCCACCACGCCGAAGGCGGCGTTGCTGGTGCGCTCGGCCAGGCGCCGCCCCTCGGGCAGCACCACCCGCAGGATCAGGCCGCGGCCGGGGGGCAGCAGGGGGCGCAGGTTGACCTCCAGTAGGCGGCGGGCGTAGGCGGAGAGACAGGCCTGGCGGCTTTCGGCATGCACCCCCACCCCCTCGCCGGCCTCCAGGGTGAGCCAATCGGCGGGATCCTCGTGCCAGCGCAGGAGTGCCCACACCTCCAGCCCGCGGGTGAGATCGAGCCCGTCGCCGGGATCACAGCGGCTGATGCCCAGGGCCCAGCCGTCCGCCAGGGGCGCAGCGGCCCGCACCGGCACCGGCTGGCGGCCGGGCGGCTCAAGCAACTCAAGCTCAAGGGTGGGGCTGAAGGGCTCCTGACGCAGGGCCCCGAGGGCGGCCCTGGCGGCGGCGGCCAACCAAACCGGCAGGGTGTAGCCGCGCATCGGCCGGGGAGGGGGGAACGTCATTTTTTATGGTGGTCGATTGCGCGGCCCGCGCCGGCGCAACTAGCCCCCCTCCGCCGCCCCCATGCAGGACAAGCTCACCCTGATGATCCCCGGCCCCACGCCGGTGCCGGAAACGGTTCTGCAGGCGATGGCGCGCCATCCGATCGGCCACCGCAGCGCCGACTTCCAGGCGATCGTTCACCGCACCACCGAGCAGCTGCAGTGGCTGCACCAGACGAGCAACGACGTGCTGGTGATCACCGGCAGTGGCACGGCCGCCATGGAGGCGGGCATCATCAACACCCTCAGCCGCGGCGACCGGGTGCTCTGCGGCGACAACGGCAAGTTCGGCGAGCGCTGGGTGAAGGTGGCCCAGGCCTACGGGCTGGACGTGGAGGTGATCAAGGCCGAGTGGGGCCAACCCCTCGATCCGGAGGCCTTCCGGGCGGCTCTGGAGGCGGATGGGGAGAAGCGCATCAAGGCCGTGGTCCTCACCCACTCGGAAACCTCCACCGGGGTCATCAACGATCTGCAAACGATCGCCGGCCACGTGCAAGCCCACGGCACTGCGCTCACCATTGCCGACTGCGTTACCAGCCTGGGGGCCGCCGATGTACCGATGGACGCCTGGGGCGTGGATGTGATCGGGTCAGGTTCCCAAAAGGGTTACATGATGCCGCCGGGGCTGAGCTTCGTGGCGATGAGCGAGCGGGCCTGGGCGGCGTATGAGCGCTCCGACCTGCCAAAGTTCTATCTCGATCTGGGCAAATACCGCAAATCGGCCAAGGCCGACAGCAATCCCTTCACACCGGCGATCAACCTCTACTTCGCCCTACAGGCGGCCCTGGAGATGATGCAGGCCGAGGGCCTGGAGGCGATCGTGCAGCGCCACGACCGGCACCGCCGCGCCACCCAGGCGGCCATGAAGGCGATCGGTCTGCCCCTCTATGCCGCCGAGGGCCACGGCAGCCCGGCGATCACGGCGGTCGCCCCCGAGGGGATCGACGCTGAGAACCTGCGCAAGGAGGTGCGCAAGCGCTTCGACATCCTGCTGGCCGGCGGTCAGGACCACCTCAAGGGGCATGTGTTCCGCATCGGCCACCTGGGCTTCGTCTGCGACCGCGACATCCTGACGGCGGTGGCGGCGATCGAGGCCACCCTGCAGGATCTGGGCCTGGGCAAGGCGCCCACCGGCGCCGGGGTGGCGGCGGCGGCGGCGGAGCTGAACCGCTGAGGGGATGGCAGTACGGCGCAGGCTCCTTATTGTTCACAGTGAACAAAGTCCAAGCCATGCGCCGCCCCCTGCTTGCCCTTTCCTGCCTGCTGGCCCTTGCCGCAGCCGGCTGCCAGTCGCAAGACCTGGCCAAGAAGGAACTGAAAACCGAGACCAAGATCTGCGCCCAGCTCACCGCGGTGGGCCAGGCCCTCGACCAGGTGGCCGCCCTCAAGCCCACCTCCACCGTGGGTGAGGCCACCGCGGCCGACCGGGCCCTCGCCACCGCCCTTGCCGGCCTGGAGAAGGCAGAGGAAACCCTCGAGCAGCTGCGGCTGAAGAACTTCCAGACCCAGCTCAAGGCCTTTAAGGCTGACGTGGCGACGGTGGCCAGCAACAAGAGCCAGACCCTCGAGCAGGCCGCCCAGCAGCTCAAGACCAAGGCCGAGCCAGTGATTGCAGCCCGCCGCCAGCTGTCGGCAGCGGTGAAGTGCGAGGAGCCCGCGGCCGCCGCCCCTGCGGCACCCGCCAAGCCCTGACCCAGGGCAGCCCCGCAGGCCAATGGCACGGGAAGGTCCCGCCCCTTCCCCGGATTCGGGGCGGGACCTTCCCATGCTAAAGTTGAATCGTGCGGGTGTAATTCAGTGGTAGAATGTCAGCTTCCCAAGCTGAACGTCGCCGGTTCGA
>Ga0164293_10001514_pt1 | contig 19429 bp, 11 predicted proteins | sample GEODES118metaG_FD_111487 | JGI IMG/M metagenome (GOLD analysis project Ga0164293, IMG submission 111487) | Eutrophic lake water microbial communities from Lake Mendota, Wisconsin, USA - GEODES118 metaG | ecosystem: Environmental > Aquatic > Freshwater > Lake | place: USA: Lake Mendota...
ACACGGGTTGCATCTCCCGATCGACGTGTTCTTTGCGTCGCTCGCACAGGCCATGGGCGAATTCGGCGTGGGCGTCGTGCTCTCCGGCACCGGTAGCGACGGCACCCGCGGCGCGCGTGAGCTAAAGGCCGAGGGCGGGCTGGTCCTCGTGCAGGACCCCACCGAGGCGCAGTTCGATGGCATGCCGCGAAGCGTCGTGGCGACTGGCTTGGCCGATCAGGTGCTGCAGGTGGCCGACATCCCCGGCACCGTGGCGCAGTTCTTCCTCCGCCGCGGTGGGGTGCGGGCGTACAGCAGCAGCGAGCAGGCCGCCGGCACCGCCAGTCAGGTGCAGCGCGTGCTCGGGCTCCTGCGTGACCGCCTCGGGACCGACTTCACCGGCTACAAGCCCAACACGATCATCCGTCGCATCGAGCGTCGGGTGCTCATGCACCCGGGCCTCGGCTGGGACGACTATGTACGGCTCCTCGAGGACTCCAAGCCCGAGCTGGTACAGCTGCACCGCGATCTGCTCATCAACGTCACACGCTTCTTCCGCGACGAAGAAGCCTTCCGGCTGCTCGAGCAGCGCGTCGTGCCGCAGCTCGTGGCCGATACGCCCCCCGACAGTGAGCTGCGCGTGTGGGTGCCGGCCTGCTCCACGGGAGAAGAGGCGTATTCCATCGTCATCCTCATTCTCGAAGAGCTCGACCGGCAGAAGCTGAGCCGCAACGTGCGGGTCTTTGCCACCGACGTGGATCAGGACGCCGTGGAGTTCGCCGCGGCCGGTCGATACGGCGATTCCATCGCCGCCGACATGACACCGGAGCGGCTTTCGCGCTGGTTCGTCGCCGATGGCGATGGCTACAAGGTCAGTCGTGCGCTGCGCGATCGTGTCATCTTCGCGCGCCACAACCTTCTCAAGGACCCGCCGCTCACGCGCATGGACCTCGTGTCCTGCCGCAACATGCTCATCTATCTGGGCACCGACCTGCAGCGCCGCGTGATCGCGTTGCTGGCCTACGCGTTGCGCGCGCGCGGCTACCTCTTCCTTGGTTCGAGCGAAACGGTCGGCGCGCTGTCCACGCTGTTCGATGTCGTCGACCAGAAGTGGAAGCTCTATCAGGCGCTGCAGCCGGGCCGGCACACGCTGGCCGAGGCGTTGCCCACGCGTCCGCGTCGTCCGCTCATGCAGTCGTTCTCGTCCACTACCGCCGCCGAGCAGGCCGTGCTGGCCACGCGTGGCGCGGCGGTACGCACCGCGTCCGAAGACGGCCTGCTGGAGCGGGTGTTCCAGGAACTCACCGATGTGCTCAAGCTGCGCTGCGTGGTGCTCGACTCCGAGTATCAGCTGCTGCACACGTTTGGTGATGTGTCCTCGTTGCTCAAGGTGCCGCCGGGACGGTCCACCCTCGAGGTCTTCAAGCTCCTGCCGCGGCCGCTCAGCGCAGCCCTGCGTGCGGCACTCGCTCGCGTGGCCAAGGAACATCGCGAGATCCTGTACGAAGGCATCGAGGTGGAGCCCAATCAGCCCACGGTGCGCATGCACGTACGTCCGCTCGATATTGGCCCCGAGCGAAACCGGGCGTATGTGATCTTCTTCGAGAGCGGCCCCAAGCCGCTCGCCGGCGGCGTGGCCGATCAGTTCGCGGTCGACGACTCGTCGGCGCTGCGCCTCGCCCAGCTCGAGCACGAACTGCAGTACACCAAGGAGAACCTGCAGGCCACCATCGAGGAACTCGAAACCTCGAACGAGGAATTGCAGGCGACCAATGAGGAACTCCTCGCCTCGAACGAGGAGTTGCAGAGCACCAACGAAGAACTGCAGTCGGTGAACGAAGAGCTCCAGACGGTCAACGCCGAGTATCAGGAGAAGATCGCGGAGCTCATCAGCCTCAACAACGACATCGAGAACCTGCTGCGCACCACCGGCGTGGGCACGCTCTTCGTCGACGGGTCACTGCGGATCCGCAAGTTCACCGATGCGGCGCTCCGCCTGCTCAATGTGATGCCGCAGGACATCGGGCGGCCGCTCGAACACATCGCGGCCAAGATCCCCGGCGTGGACCTGGTGGCCATGTGTCGCCGTGTCATGAGCGCGAACGGGCCCGAGTCGCACGAAGTGCAGGCGCCGGACGGTTCGCACCTGCATGTGAAGGTGCTCCCGTATCTCACCGGCGAGGCGGGCGTGCATGGTGTGATCGTGAGCGTCATCGACGTCACCGAGGTGAAGCGTGGCGAGGAGCGGCTGCAGCACATCCTCGATTCCATCCCCTCGTCCATCGCCGTGCTCGGTGCCGATGGCACCATCGTGCAGACGAACGCCGAATGGGCGCGCTTCGCCGAGATCAATGACGCGCCGCCGGCGCTCGTCTCGGGGATTGGGCTCAACTACGTCGCCACCTGCATGGCGGCCACCGACGATCCCATGGCGCACGCCGTGGGCCGTGGGCTGCGCGAATTGCTCGCTGGCAAGCGGGACCGCTTCGAGTTGCAGTACCCCTGCCATTCGCCAGACAAGCAGCGCTACTTCCTGCTGCAGGCCACGGCCCTCACCGATACGGTGCCCCGTGGCGCCCTCGTGCAGCACTTCGACATTACCCCGCAGGCGTTGCAACTCGACCGGCTTACCCGGTGGGTCGAGGAAGTGCGTTCACTCAACGTGGACGGAATCCCCGACCTACCGGAGGCGTAAGTCGGGTTACGACGAGTAGTACGCCGCGTTCTCCTCGATGTAGCCCTTCGTGAAGTCGCAGCCGTAGGCGGTGGCAGCGCCATCGCCTACGCCGAGGGACACGGCAATGTCCACGACTTCCCGCGACAAGGTCTCCCGCACCACCGTGTCGTCGAAGGTCAGCCGCTCACCGCGACCCACCACCTGATAGCCGTTGATCCAGGCATCGGTGGTGGCGGGCTGGATGGTGCAATCGAAGCACTTGCCCACGGCCATCAGCAGACGGCCGACGTTCGGATCAGCGCCGTGCACCATCGTCTTCACCAACGGGGAATTGACGATGGATTTGGCCACGATGTGCGCCTCGCGCGCGTCTTTCGCGCCGGTCACCTGCACGCGGAGTAGATGCTCGGCCCCTTCACCATCGCGCGCGAGAATTTCCGTCATGCGGGTGCAGCCGGCGATGAGCGCCTGCAGGAACGCGGTCTCATCGACCGGGCCCGCCAACCCGTTCGCCAGAATGGCGCAGGTGTCCGACGTGCTGGTGTCGGTATCGACCGAGAGCATGTTGAAGGACGGGGCCACCGCGGCGCGCAGCAGGCGGTCGAGGGTCGCCGCATCGAACGCGGCATCGGTGAAGATGTACGACAGCATGGTCGCCATGTTGGGCTCGATCATCCCCGAACCCTTGGCCACCCAGGTGATCGTCGCGTTGCCCACCGACGCCGAGAGCGCCTTGGGATGCGAGTCGGTCGTCATGATCCCTTCGGCGCCGACCATGGGGTCATGCTGCAGATCGGCGGCCATCCCCACCACGCCGGCCTCGATCTTTTCGATGGGCAGTTGCACGCCGATCACACCGGTCGAACTGACGAGCACGCGATCGGCGGTGGTCTGCAGTTCGGCCGCCGCCGCGCTGGCCATGCGGCGCGCGTTCTCCACACCCCTCGCGCCGGTCGCCACGTTGCTGACCTTGCTGTTCGCAATCACCGCGCGCAGGACCCCGCCAGCGATGGTTTCACGCCCCAGGATGATGGGAGCCCCGGGGAAATGATTGCGCGTGAACACCGCGGCGGCGGCCGCCTCGACGTCACTCACGAACAGGGTGAGGTCGCGCGCGGTGGGCTTGAGTCCCACGTTGCGGCTGGCGCAGCGGAAGCCACGCGGAAACACCGGCGTAGCATGGAAGGTGAGGGAGTCGGACATCGCCCAAAGCTGGAAGGTCCGACCCTTCACCGCCAGCGCCGTGGCTGGTATTGTCCGGCTGCCTCCGGAACGCGAGGTGGATTAAGGCCACTTTAACTAAGGTGGTCTCACCCGTGCATTTTTCGCTGTGAGTTGGTGTGCAGCGACACAAAAGCCACGAATACTGGGACAAGCTGTTTTGTCGCCGTCCCATAAGTGAGAAAACTCACAGTAGACTGGTGCATCGGTCGTTTCCTTCCCTCGCGCCCATACGCTTGTGCCTTCGCAGCCATCGCTCCGGCCCTTCGACATAGCCGTCGCCCTCCGTCTCGTTGTCGTGCCGGAAGACCGGTACGAGCCGCTGGCGATCGCGTTGGCTACCAGCACGAGTGCCGTACACCGCGCCGTCGCACGTCTGCAGCACGCCGGCATCTGCGGGGCTGGCAGCCGCACGGTGCACGAGTCCGCTCTGCACGAATTTCTCGTCTACGGCGCGCGCTATGCGTTCCCCGCCGTGCGCGGGCCGGAGAAGGCCGGGCTACCCACCGCTGGGGCCCACCCCGAGCTAACAGCGGTGCTGGGGGGTGAGGAGAACGCACGCGTGCTCGTGTGGCCCATGGAGGGCGGGCTCGTGCGCGGTGAAGCGTTAGTACCGCTCTTCAATGGACTCACCAAGGTCGCCATCCGCGATGCACGACTACACAAGATGCTCGCCTGCGTCGACGGCATCCGCGTGGGTACCCCTCACCAGCGCAGGGCGGCCGGTGAGTTCATGCAGCACCTCATCGCCACCCGCGCCGCCTGAGCGGCACGGGCGCTCCCGCCCGGGGATACAGACGAAACGCGCGGCGTGAGTTCACGCCGCGCGTTTTCGTTTCGCCAGGCCCGTGATCAATCATTGTATTCAATCATTCAGACGACAGGGGCGTCACCGGCACTGTCTGCCCACCTCACCGTCCATGGGCACTATTCACCGCACCGGTAAGATCACCCGCTCCGTCATCTGAGCGTCACCAGTAGCGATCAAACGCTCTAAATCAGTGGTGAGCGGTTACTGACCGTTGGCAAACGACCAGGCCGCGTAGCCGCCCTCCAGATTGATCGCATCGGTGCGCCCCAGCCGGTGCAACAGACTCGTGGCGATCGCTGAGCGGGCGCCAGACTGGCACTGCACGCCGAACGGGCCCGCCGGGAGGTCGCTCATGTGATCGGCGAGCTCGCCCAGGGGAATGTGCTGCGCCGCCGGGAGGTGCCCGGCCATCCATTCACTGCGGCCACGCACGTCGACCACCGGCAGCGTGCCATCACGGACCTCGGCCGAGGCGACTGGGCGCCACTCGATGTGCGCTGGCGCCCCGCCTGCCGCCTCGTACGCCGCCAGCAAGTCGACCGCATCGACCCACCCGGTGACCCGATCCAGGCCAATGCGCAACAGGTCGGCGCGCGCGCTTGCTACCTGTACGGCGCCCCCCGCCGGCGCCACCAGCACCACGTCCACATCGTACGGCACGATCGAGCCCACCCAGGTACTGAAGCTTCGCCCATACGGCACCGACAGACTCCCCGGTACATGATGCTCCGCAAAGGCGCGCGCGGGGCGCAGGTCGATGCACCACACGGCGGGCGACGCGGTCAATACACGCCGGGCGATCGTCTGGCCGTCCTGCTGGGGTAGCGCCACCAGGTCGCCAAGAATGGGCGCCCCATCGCGATTGATGCGCTTCATCTCCGCGAAGTAGCGCGGGGGCTCCGGCTGCCCCTCCAGCACCATCTGCACGAACTCGTGCTCGTCGGTGGTGGCCACGCCCCAGTTCGCGAGCTTTTCGTAGCCCACGGTACTCGAGGGCACCGCGCCCAGCGCCTTGCCGCACGCCGAGCCGGCGCCGTGACCCGGCCACACCTGCAAATGATCGGGGAGTGTACGGAACCGCTGCAGTGAGCGGAACAACGCGCGGGCGCCCTCCTCCATCGTGTTCGCAACGCCTGCCGCCTTCTCCAGCAGATCCGGCCGTCCTACGTCGCCCACGAACACGAAGTCGCCGGTGAGAATGCCCATGGCGCCGGCCGCGCGCGGGGTATCGGTGACCACGAAACTGAGATGTTCCGGGGTGTGCCCCGGCGTGTGCCACACGTCGAGGCGGATGTTCCCGACCATGATGTGGTCGCCGTCGTGGAGCAGGGTGGCGCCGTCGCCGGCCGCAAAGGCGTACTGCCAGTCGCTCCCACCCTCGGCCGACAGGAAGAGCCGGGCGCCGGTCGCGGCCCGCAGTTCACGGGCACCGGAGACGAAGTCCGCGTGAATGTGCGTCTCCGTCACGTGGGTGATGCGCAGCCCCTCGGCCTTGGCCGCGAGCAGGTACGGCGCGGGGTCGCGCAGCGGATCCACCACGATGGCCTCACCCGTCGCCTGACAGCCGATGAGGTAGCTCGCCTGGGCGAGCGGTTGGTCATAGAACTGTTTGAAGAACATACCGGAAAGATAGCGGTGGGAGCCTGACCAATCGTTGGGCCCATGCTGAGCCGTTCGTCATGGAAATGTTCGAATCAATGCTCGTCGTGTGACGGCCATACTGCTGCCAACCGGCCATCATAATCGTCAACCACATACGATGACCGCATGTCCTCCCCGTCGCCCCGCCGCCCCTCGACGCTGGCCGCCGATCGCGTTCGCGCGATGCCGCGGCCGCTCGGCGCGTCTGCGGCACCACCATACGGGAAGCCGCGCGACATGAGCCCTGCACAGCCCGCAACATCGTCTGCCGGTGCGGCGGCCGCATCAGGGAATGCCGCACGACCGGCGAGTCGGGGCGCGCCGGCGAGCGCCCCCGCCAGGGCCAATCGGTCGACCACGATCGGCTCGGCCGCCCGTGAGAAGCGCGATCACGTGTTCGTCACCAGTATCGTGGTGGCGTTCGTGTTGCTCACCGTTGCCCTTGCCGCCGTGAAGATGAACGGCTCGATGCAGCAGGACCGCAGCCGCACGGCCGTGTCCGGCACACTCAGCAAGGTGTACGAGCAGCAGACGGCCTTCCGTATCCTCAATCAGCGGTTTGCCACCTGGCCCGAGCTCAAGGCACGCGGCATGACGGTGCCGGAAACCCAGCGGGTCGTGGCCGCCAACGCATCGCGCTCGCACTGGTTCATGTCGGTTCGTGATACCAGCACCGGCATCGTCTGTTCGCGAACCGGCGAGCTCTTCGACGATAGCCCGTTCGACCGCCAGCCGAGCTGCTCCGGCACCGCGAAGTAGGACGCAATGCCCTGCCGCTGCCGCGGAAGGGGATTCCATCGGCGCGCCGAGCACGGTAAATCGCAGGGTGCTTCGAAACCCTGCCCAACGTCTGCCGGCGGTCCCGATCGGTGCGATGGCGTTCGCCGTTGCCCTCACTGCCTTCCATCCCGCCGAGCTGCTCGCGCAACGCGATAGCGTCGTGCGGCGCGACACCATGACGCAACGGTTGCAGTCGGTGCGCACCACCGTGACCCGCGATGCCGCGCGCGCACCATTCGAGCTGCCGTTCGCCGTGACCACGGCCCCACTGTCGGCCCGGCCCGCCCTCCGTCGCACCGGGGTGAGTGATCTGCTGCTGGGCGTCCCCGGCGTGCAGGTGCAGGATCGCGCCAATCCGTCACAGGATCAGCGCATTGCGCTGCGCGGCTTCGGCGCCCGCTCGGCGTTCGGCGTGCGCGGCGTGCGCGTGTTGCGCGACGGCGTTCCCGTGTCGCTCCCCGATGGCCAAACTCCCACCGACTGGATCGATCTCGAAACCATCGACCGCATCGATGTGGTGCGGGGCACCGCAGCGGCGCTGTACGGCAACGCGGCGGGTGGCGTGATCGACATGCGCTCGCGTGCGTCGTCGCCCGCTCCATTCTCCACGCAGGCGCGCGTGTGGGACGGCGGCGGGCTGCAACGCGGCAACGTGCAGCTGTCCGGAGCCGCGCGCGACAGCATCGGCCGGTGGCAGCGCGCCGCATGGCTGCTGTCGGCGACACATACGCAGGGCAACGGACCGCGCACCTGGTCGCGGTTCGACGCCAGCAGCGTGTTCATGCGGGCGCTCGCCACGGTGGCCGGTACGCGCGTCGAACTACAGGGTACGCATTACGATGCCCCGCGCGCCGAGAACACCGGCGCACTCACGGCCGCGGAACTGGCGCGCGACCCGCGACTGCCCGATTCGCTCAACATCACGCGCCGGTCGCGCAAGGCCGTCGTGCAGTCGCAGCTGTCGTTGCTGGCCGAACGCGAGGTGGCCGGTGGGACCATCCGCGGCGCCGTGTTCACGGGAAGTCGCACGCTCGATAACCCGCTGCCGTTCGCCATGGTGGCGGTGGATCGCCGCGTGGCCGGCGGCAACGTGCACGGCAGCTGGCGCACGACTCGACTGGCCTGGCCACTGCGGGTGGGCGCCGGCCTCGACGCGCAGCGGCAGATGGACGAACGATACAACTACGAAAATTGCGCGGCAGTGTCGCCGACGGCCCCGCCGACTACGCTCTGTCCGCGCCCTGGCACGGAGCGCGGGGCCACACGTCTCGATCAGCAGGAGCGCGCCGCGAACGTTGGCGGGTACGCCCGGCTCGAGGTGGAGGCCCCGCATGGCGTGTTCGTGAGCGGCGCGCTGCGCCATGATCGCGTGCGCTTTCGCGTGCGCGATCGGTTCGTGACCGCCACCAATGCCAACGACTCCGGTGATCGCACGTTGCAGGCGGTGAGCCCCATGGTCGGCGTCGTGTGGCGCCCGGTCATGCGCTGGTCACTGTACGGCAATCTCTCCACCGCGTTCGAAACGCCCACGATCACCGAGCTTACCAATCAGGAAACCGGCGCCGCCGGTCTCAACGCGACGCTTGAGCCGCAGCGTACGCGCACCAGCGAGGTGGGCACGCAGGCGTTCCTCGGCGATCATCTCAAGGCCGACCTGTCGCTCTTCCGCGCCGTCGTGCTCGACGAGCTCGTGCCGTTCGACGTGCCCAATCAGCCGGGCCGTCGCGCCTTTCGCAATGCCGGACGCACGACGCGCACGGGCGTCGAAACGAGTGTGCGGGCACAGTGGAGCGCCGTGGATGTCGGCGCCGCCTACACGCATTCACGCTTCCGTTTCGATCGCTATGTGGTTGGCACGGTGTCCTACGCGGGCAAGGCGATTCCCGGTGTCCCGGAACACTATCTGCAGGCGTTCAGCACTGTGCGTCGGGGCGTGCTATGGAGCGGACTCGAGGTCACGGCATCATCTGAGGCCAGTGCGAACGACGCCGGCACGGTGAACGGCGCCGGCTTTGCCGTGTGGAACTGGCGCTTGGGGCTCGACGCCGCAACGATGGGCGGCGTTCGCCTGCAACCCACCGTGTCGATCGAGAACCTGTTCGACCGCCGCTATGCCTCGAGTCTCGTCATCAACGCCACGCGCAATCGCTTCTTCGAACCCGGGCTGCCGCGGCGCGTGTCGTTCCTGATGTCGCTACAGTGGCGATAGCGGGCAACGGGCGCTCCGGCCGCCCGCTGCATCACTGGTACTGGATGTAGAGCGGCTTCGGCGTCAGCGCGAGCAACTGACGCGGCGTCATGATCGGGCCGCCGTACTTGCGGTCGTTCTTGTAGAACAGCTTGAAGCCGGTGAACTGCACGGGTTCGGCGTACACGTACGCCGCATAGCTATCGCGCTTGAGACTTGGCGGCCCCCATCCGTCCATGTGGATCACCACCTGCACGCGCGGGTCGCGCTTGATCTTCGCGGCGTTGGTGAGCATGGGCTTCGTGAAGCGATGCACCACGAGGACCTTGGGGGGCAGCTTGTATTGGGTCACGATGCGCGCCAACTGGTCGATGACCCAGTTCACGTCGGCGGCGTCGTAGCTCCCGATCTTCTTGCCCGGCTTCGTGCCGTCCTTCATCGAGAATTCCGGATCCATGCCGAAGTGCACATCCGGCTTCGCGAGCCACGGCTCGAGCCGCGGGAGTTCCTCCTGGATCGTGCTCAGCCCCACCTGCACATCCAGAAAGAGCAGGGCGTTCTTCTCCTTGGCCCAGCCGTACACTTTCTCCGTGAGCGCGTCGCCGTGGCGCATGCGGTACTTGCCGTCCTTCCCCGCATCGCCCTGCGCGACCGTCGTGATGAGGTGCAGCGCCGGCTGGACCGGGGTGCCCGGATCAGCGTTGCGCCACGCGGCGATCTCGCGATCGAGCCGCTGCAGCATCTCCGGCTTGGGATACTCCCCCAGGACCCCCATGCGCTTCGAAAACGGGTTGCCGTAATAGGCGATGATGCGTTTGGCCGGCAGAATGCTGCCCGCGAGCGGGGCGGGGCCGGGGACCGGCCACACCGGGGCGGGCCGCCCTGCCAAGGCGCGGGACGCGGCCGAGGTGCCACCGGTCGGGTACGCGGTGGTGTCCTTGCGCGTGCGCGCGGAATCGCGGGCCGTCGCCCCTGCTTTGCCCGTGGGTTTCGCTCCGGACTGCGTCGCTTGGGCGCCGAGCGGCAGGGCGCCGCACACAAGCATCAGGAGCGCCGTGCGAACGGCCGTCATCACCGAGAAAAGTCGACTGTGCATCCGGGCAATCTAGCGACGCGGTGCCGCCGACATTCGCAGGGAACCGCCGCCCCCGCCCGACGACTTGAATAGATGTCATGAACCGTCATGACGTGCGGTACCTTCCTGCCCCGTTCGCTCACCCTCTCGGTGCCTCCCCATGAGCATGCACAGCCCGGATGCCTCGGTCTCCATTCCTGACGACATCGACGCGATTCTTGTCGACGCCATCCCGACCAACGATGGGATTTGGGCGCTCTATGGCTTCGACGACGATCGGCCGATCAATGCGTGGAGCAGCTACCACGCGACCCGGTGTGTCGAGCAGCTCGCCATCGCGCAGGCACGGGTGAAGGCCGCTGAGTGGGCGCTCGCCGACGTACAGGCGCGCGGGCTCGCGCCCAGCATCGCCAAGGCGGCCGCGCACGTGGCGCGCGCACGCGGTGAACTGGCCGATTGGGAAGCGCAGGGACGCCGCCTCGAGTCGCACCGCAAGACGACCTATGGAGCGTGGCGCACGCCGGTGTTCGAGGGCTGACGCCTCGCCCATCGCATGGCGAAGGTCGCCGTTACAGGGTGGAGCCGGGTCGCTCCACCCTGTCTGCGTTAGGAACCCGATGATGCGCGGGGCCGGATCGCCGGAATGCTTGAGGTCGTCATTTCCGCTGCCGACACTATCAGGGCACACTCGTACCGTTGACGGCGTTCAGCGCCACTGCCCAGCGTCTCGAAGGAGGGACGATCCGCGATGTCCGTGGCCGGAGAAGCCGAACAGGTCCCAATATCCGCCACGACGGCGTTCGATTCCACGCGCCTGCGAGCGATCCACGCCACGGGTCTGCTCGACGGTTTCTCGGACGTGCTCGATGGTCTCGCCCGGGCGGCGAGCCAGTTGGTGTCGGCCCCCCTGGTGCTCGTCAATCTGCCGACGCCCACCGGGCTGCGACTGATTGGCATGACCGGGGCGACGGGCGAGGCGGCCAATCGCCGCACCCTGCCGCTGTCTCGCTCGTTGTGCGATGTCGTGGTCCAGACCGAAACGCCGCTCATCATCGACGATCTCGTCTCGCATCCGCTGGGGCAGCAGCGCCCCGGAATGCAGCAACTCGGGGTGCGCTCTTACCTCGCGGTCCCGATCTCCAGTCGCCGTGGCCGGACCCTCGCCGCCTTCAGCGCCTACGACCGGACGACGCGCGTCTGGACCGCCGAGCAGATCGCCGGGTTGGAGGATCTCGCGCGCGCGGCCGCGGTCGAGATCGAGCTGCGCATCAGTCGACGGCAGCGGCGAAGCCGTGAACAGCGATTCACGGCGTTCATGGACCATTCCCCGTTCATTGCCGCACTGATCAACGATCGGGGTGAGCTCGAGTACGCGAATGCCACGTTCGAGCTGCACGCCGGGACCTCCGCGTCGACGCTGGCCGGCACCCCGCTGGCCACGCTCGCGTTCCCGCTGGCGCCAGCCATCGAAGCGCACGCGAACGCGGTCCTGCGGGACGGTGCGAACATCGAGCGCACGGAGCAGGTGATCTCGTCGTCCGGGGATACGCGTCACTGGCAGCTGTACGCGTTTGCCGTGGAGGGGGAGGACGAACGTCGCGCCGGCGTCGTCGCCGTCGACATCACCGAGCGCCGCCAGCTCGAGGGCCAATTGCAGCGGGCGCAGCGCCTCGAGAGTATCGGCCAGCTCGCCGCAGGTATCGCCCATGAAATCAACACCCCGGTGCAGTACGTCTCCGACAACGTCCGCTTCCTCGCCGACTCATTCGACCGGATGCGCCGGCTCCTCGATCCCGTGCGTCCATCGTGCACGGCATCGTCGGATGACGCGAGCCTCCCGTGTGCACTGCAGGGCTGGGTCGACGATCGGCTGAGTACGGAGTCGGCGGCGTTTCTGCAACGGGAGCTGCCGTCGGCACTCAGCCAATCACTCGATGGGCTCAATCGCATTGCGGGCATCGTACGCAGTGTGAAGCAGTTCTCCCACCCCGGTACCAGCGCGGCGGCGCTCGCCGACATCAATCACGCCCTTTCGCTCGCCCTGACGATCACACGCAATGAATGGCGCTACGTGGCCGAATGTCGAACCGACTTCGACCCCGCGTTGCCGTTGACGCGATGCTTCGTGACCGAGCTCAATCAGGTGTTTCTCAACCTGTTGGTGAATGCCGGCGATGCGATGCGTGACAGCGGTCGCCCAGGCCAGCTGCGCGTCGCCACGCAACGTGACGGCGCGTTCGTCGTCATCGAGATTGCCGACACCGGCACCGGGATCCCAGCTGGCATCGCCGATCGCGTGTTCGATCCGTTCTTTACCACCAAGGCCGTGGGCAGCGGGACCGGTCAGGGGCTGGCCATTGCCCATGCCGTGGTGGACCGCCACGGTGGCACCATTCGCTTTCGCTCCGTCGAGGGGCAGGGCACCACTTTCGAAGTCCGGCTCCCGATTGCCGGACCGACATCGCCATGAATACGACCGCACTCGATCCTTTGCTCGATCTCACGGTACCCCCACAGCCCGTCATGGAGACGGCGGCGGACCCGGCGGCCTCGTCGTTGCCTGCCCGTCCGCGCATCCTGTGTGTCGACGACGAGCCGCACGTGGTGGAAGCGCTGGCCCGGCTGCTGTTCGATCGTTTTGAGGTGCACACGGCGACCAGTGGCCGCGCGGCGATCGCGCAGCTCGAACAGAACGGCCCGTTCACGGCGGTCGTGACCGACATGCGCATGCCTGAGCTGAGCGGTGTGGACGTGTTGCGCGTCGCGCGCGAACGTGCGCCCGATACCGTGCGCATTCTGCTTACGGGGCACGCCGATGTCGAATCGGCGGTGGCCGCGGTCAACGATGGCAGCATCTTCCGCTTCCTGCTCAAGCCATGTCCCCCCGAGCAGTTGCGCAGCGCCCTCGACGCCGCGGTGGCGCACGAACGTCTGTTGCGCGCCGAACGGGAGCTGTTGGAGGAGACGCTCAAGGGGGCCCTCAAGCTGTGCATGGACGTGCTCACCCTCGTGCATCCGCAGGAGCTCTCACGTGCCTCGCGTGTGCGCCGGATCGCCGCCCTGTTGACCGATGCCGTGCCCGAAGCCGATCGCTGGTGCGTTGAAGTGGCGGCACTCCTCGCGCATCTCGGAGCCGTCACTCTGCCGCCGCAGCTGCTCGATAAGTTGCATACCGGCACCAATCTCACGGCGAGTGAATTGAAGATGGCCGAACGCCTGCCTGCGGTCGGGGCACAGCTGGTTTCGGACATCCCGCGGCTCGAACCGGTGCGTGACATCCTGCTGTTTCAGCGTACGTGGTTCGATGGCACGAACAGCCCGGCGCCGGGCATCTCGGGCAACGCCATTCCGGTCGGCGCGCGCATCCTGCTCATTGCCGACGACTACGACGTACTCGAGTCGCGTAAGCTCTCCATTGCCGCACGGCTGCGGGTAATGGAAGGCCGCATCGGCCAGTACGATCCGACGCTGCTGGCCGCCTTGCGTGTGGCGCTCAGGAACATCCCCGACACTGCGACCGGTGACGAAAGCGTGGTCGTCCGCCTCGAGCGGGTCCGCGTGGGGATGATTTTCGCGGAGGATGTGATCGGCCCCAACGAACTCACCTTGATCGGACGTGGTCAGGAAGTCACGCCGGCACTGGTCGAGCGTTTGCGCCTGCTCGCTGCGCCGTTACGCGAGCGGCCAGTGCGCATGTTCCCGGCACGATTCAACTGATCCACACGGCCGTAAGCGCACAGGGCCCCCCGCACCGAATAGTGCGAGGGGCCCTGTGCGCTGTCGGGGGTCTGCTTGGCTATCTGATGCGCAGGATGTACGGCATCCGCGCGTACACGCCACGCGGATCGTTGTACGTGAGCAGCACGCTCAGTTCGTTCGTCAGATCACGCGCCAGCTGCGCCGCCGGGCCTGTGGCGCCAAGGTCTCGCGCCACGGCATCGATCTTCGCCGCCACGGGCTCCGGACGGTTCTCCACCAGTTCGGTGAGGCGCTCGGCCGCACTCTTCATGCGTGGATACTCCCGCACGTCGTAATCGCCGGTGAGCTTGGCCAGCGCGGCCGCGCTCTTCAGTGCCTCGGTCAACCCACCGAGGGAGTCCACCAGTCCGAGGCGCTGCGCCTGCACGCCCGACCACACCCGACCCTCGGCGATGGCGCGCACCGAATCGATGGGCAGGCTGCGCGACGTCGACACGCGCTCGAGAAACGCCGCGTACACCGCATCGGTGCCGCGCTGGAGCACGGCCAGCTCCGCCTCGCTGCGCGGGCGGGCCAGCGAGAAGAGGGCGGCGTAGCGGCCCGTCTTCACCGTGTCGAAGGTGATCCCCTGTCGGTTCGCGAGTCCCTGAATGTTCGGGACCAGCGAGAAGACACCGATCGACCCCGTGATCGTGTTCGGCTCGGCGAAGATGCGCTTGCCGGCCGTGCTGATCCAGTAGCCGCCGCTCGCCGCCAGTGAACTCATCGACACCACCACGGGCTTGCGCGCCGCGATGAGGGAGAGCTCGCGTTGGATCTGCTCCGAGGCGACGGCACTGCCGCCCGGGCTGTTCACGCGCAGCACGACCGCCTTGATCTGTCCATCGTTGCGAATGGCGCGCAGGGCGCGCGACAGCGACGCGCCGCCGATCTGATTCTCGCTGCCTTCACCGTCGACGATATCGCCCTCGGCATAGACCACTGCAACTGCCTGACTTCCACCAATGAGACGCTCCTTCGAAACCGCGAGCGGAGCATACGCGCGCAGCATGATCTGCGGCAGCGATGGCTGTTCCAGCGCGGCGGCGAGCTTCGCCGCGCGCGAATTCGCCTCGGGGCGCTTTGCACCAGTGCTGTCGCCGGCGGGGGCAATGCCCGCGAGCTTTTGCAGATCGTTGAGCACCACGTCGAAATACGCGACGCGATCGACCAGCTTGCTCGCCTGGGCATCGCCGGGCAGAAGAATGCCGTTGGCGTCGACGGCGGTCTGCAACGCCACGGTATCCACATGGCGCGACGTGGCCACGCCACCCTTCACCTCGCTCCACAGATCGCCCAGATACGAGGCCACCTGCTGGCGATTCTCCGGGCTCATGTCGCGCCGCGTGAACGGTTCCACGGCGGCCTTGTAGCGCCCAACGCGGCTGACCTGCACACCGATGCCGTACTTCTCGAACAGCCCCGTGAAGAACACCTGTTCGGACGCGAGCCCCGGGAAGAGCAGGGAGCCGAACGGATCGAGGGTGATGGTGCTCGCCGCGGACGCCACGTAGTACGTGGCCACGTCCGGATTGACCAGGTACGCGTGTACGGGCTTCTTCGATGCGGCGAAGGTCATGAGCGCGCCGCGCAGTTCACGGAGCGCCGCGTATCCGGAGCGCACGCCGTCGCTGGCCACGCTGCCGCGGATCAGGATGCCGCTGATGCGATCGTCGTCGGCCGCCGCCTTGATCCCGAGGAGCGCGGAGCGCAGCGGTAAGGACGGATTGCCGCGGTCGAGGGCCTCGTCGAGGAACGTGGTGACTTCGGGCCGTGTAGGCCGGTCGGACAGGGTCTCATCGAGATCGATCACGAGGACCGAGCCCGGCCGTACTTCGGTCGGCGGGCGCGATCCTGCCGACGCCGCGATGCCGACGATCAGGAGGATCCCGGCTACCACGCAGACCGCGATGGTGACCAGGTTGGCTGCAAGCGCTGCAAAGAACTGCTTCATCAGGGGGAAACTCCGCCGGGTGATGGAAAGGGCTACACCACGTTACTCCGTACGATGCGCCCGCGCCGCGGGTTCCGCCGATCAAGGCGATCAAGGGGTCAGCGTCGTTGATCGGCGTCGGTGGTTCGGGGGGTGGGACGAAAACATGACGGGACCGTCGCATTCCTCTTGCCGGCGCACGGTCCGCGCCACAGGTTCATGTATCCACCCACTCCGAGCCCTGATCATGCCCGCCTTCCGCGCTCCTCTCGACGACATCCGCTATCTGCTCAACGATGTGCACGACATCGGTCAGCTCGCTGCGCTGCCGGGGTTCGAAGACGCCACGCCGGAGATGATCGAGGAAGTGCTCAGGGGCGGCGCCACCTTCTGCGAGGAGGTGCTCTTCCCCATCAACCAGTCGGGGGACGCCGAGGGGGTCGCGCTGGTGAACGGCGAGGTGAAGACGCCGAGCGGCTTCAAGGAGGCGTACGCGCGCTACACTGCCGACGGGTGGACGGCGATCAGCGCCGAGCCGGCGTACGGTGGCACCGGGCTCCCCGAAATGGTGCGGTTCGTGATGGAGGAGATGCTCTGCTCCGCCAATCTCTCCTTCTCCATGTACCCGGGGCTGTCGCACGGCGCGTACAGCGCGCTCATGAGCCACGGGTCGGACGAATTGAAGGCCCGCTTTCTCCCCAAGCTCATCGACGGCTCGTGGGGCGGGACCATGTGTCTGACCGAAGCGCACGCCGGTACGGACCTCGGGATCATCACCACGAAGGCCGTCCCGGCCGGTGATGGTACGTATGCGATCACGGGACAGAAGATCTTCATCAGCGCCGGAGAGCACGATCTCACTGAGAACATCGTGCATCTCGTGCTGGCCAAGCTCCCTGATGCGCCGGGGGGCACGAAGGGCATCTCGCTCTTCCTCGTGCCCAAGTATCTGCCGACGGACGGTGGCGGTATCGGGGCCCGGAACGGGGTGACGTGCGGCAGCGTGGAGCACAAGATGGGCATCAAGGCCAGCGCCACCTGCGTGCTCGATTTCGACAACGCCACCGGCTGGATGGTGGGCGAGCCGCACAAGGGGATGCGCGCCATGTTCGTCATGATGAACGGCGCCCGTCTCGCGGTGGGGCTGCAGGGGCTCGGCCTGTCCGAAGTGGCGTATCAGAACGCGCTGGCGTATGCGAAGGATCGCCTGCAGGGGCGCTCGCTCACGGGCCCCAAAAATCCGGACGGCCCCGCCGACTCCATTCTGGTGCACCCCGATGTGCGGAAGGGCCTGCTGCGCATCAAGGCGCTCAACGAGGGGATGCGTGCGCTCGCCTACGCGGTGGGGATCCGCATCGACCTCGAGCATCGGCACCCTGATGCGTCGGCGCGCGAGGAAGCGTCGGACATGGTGGCACTCATGACACCGGTCATCAAGGCGTTTCTCACCGACCGCGGCTTCGAGAACGCCAACATCGCGCTGCAGACGCTCGGCGGGCACGGGTACATCAAGGAGTACGGCATCGAGCAGTATGTGCGCGACGCGCGCATCGCACAGATCTACGAGGGCACGAACGCCGTGCAGGCGCTCGACCTGGTGGGGCGCAAACTGCCTATGGAAGGTGGTCGGCTCGTGCGCCGCTTCTTCGAGCTCGTGAAGCGCGATGTGGACGCGGCGGCGCAGGTGGACGGGCTGGAGGATTTTGCCAAGGCGCTGGGCGGGTCGTTGTACCAGCTGCAGAAGGCCACCATGCTGCTCGCCGAAAAGGGGTTCGCCAATCCCGACGAAGTCGGGGCGGCTGCCACCGAGTATCTCAACCTGATGGGCTTCGTGGCGGTGGGGTGGCAGTGGCTGCGCATGGCGACCGTGTCGCAGCAGAAGCTTGCCGCCGGTGAGGGGGACAAGCGTTTCCACGAGGCCAAGCTCAAGACGGCTCGCTTCTTCTTCGGTCGCCTGCTGCCCGAGACCGCCACCCTGCTGGCCGCCATTCAGGCGGGCAGTGCGCCGATCATGGCGCTGGCGGCCGAGGAGTTCTGAGAGACGTTCTGATCGGACGCGCTTGGCGAACCGGATGGACGAATGCTGATGCCGCGGCGCCACCGGCGGCGGGCCCCGGATGATTTGGGGCCCGCTGCGTAACGGTCGGCGTAGATCGCATACCACAAATGCTAAACCCGGCGGGTGGAGATGCCGAACCTCCAAGGGACCCTTCCACCCGATCCATGTTCTTCAAAAAGCTCACCGAGCCCCGCCTAGCGTCCGAACGAGGTAGTTCGAACGGCGCGATCGGCTCCCCTGCGTTGAAGTCCATGTCCGGCGGCGCCGTTCCTTCGGCCCCTTCGGCCACGTCGACCGCTGAGGACAGCCTCGGATTGGTGCTGGACGCGCTCGGCGGCGTCTTGACGGCGTTTTCGCGGTATCCCATCGATCTGCCGGACCGGTCGGGTGAGGACATTGCGCGCGAACTGACCCGGTGGCATCGACATGCCACGCTGGGGTTCGCGCTCGACGAGAGCCGCCAGGGCTCCGTGGGCGTGAACGAACGCGACTGGGACGGCGTCGTGCGCACCATCACGGAGCAGCGGCGCGACGAACATCGGTATGTTGCGTCGAGCATCAACGAGCTGCGTGACGCGCTGTGGGCATGCGTGGAGACGGTGCACAATGCGGTGAAGGTGGATCACGCCGCCGACGCGACCACCGACCAGCAGATGGAGCGGGCCAAGTCGGCGCTCAAGCGCATGCAGACGGGCTCCATCAAGGAGGAAGTGCTCGGGGCGGTGCTGGCGATCGAGGGGGCGTTGCAGACGCGTCGCGAGCAGCAGCAGCAGCAGTACGTGAGCCTCGCGGAGAAGCTCGACCGGCTCGGTCGTCAGCTGGAGGAAGCGCGGCGCGAGATCACTACTGACCCGCTGACCGGTCTCGGTAACCGCAAGCTGTTCGACGTGATGGCGCAGCGGGCGCTGCAGATGTTCTCGCTCGGTCGTCAGCCGGTGGTGTTGCTGCTGATCGACATGGACAAGCTGAAACTGGTAAACGACATGTACGGGCATCAGTCCGGCGACGTCGCGATCCAGAACCTCGGCAAGGCGCTGTCAAAGACGTTCCTGCGGCAGACCGATGTCTTGTGCCGTCTCGGAGGCGATGAGTTCGCCACCATCCTGCACAACACCGACTGGAAGATGGCTCAGACGCTGGCCAAGCGACTGCAGGAGCAGTTGGCGCTCCTGCCCGCACCGCACCCGAGTATGGAGTTCTCGGTGGGCGCCAGCGTAGGCGTGGCGCAGCTCGAACCGTACGAAGAGGTCGATGAGTGGGTGGCGCGGGCCGACAAGGCGCTGTACAAGGCCAAGCAGAACGGGCGTGAGCGCGTGTGCGTGGCGGA
>Ga0164293_10001515_pt1 | contig 19426 bp, 19 predicted proteins | sample GEODES118metaG_FD_111487 | JGI IMG/M metagenome (GOLD analysis project Ga0164293, IMG submission 111487) | Eutrophic lake water microbial communities from Lake Mendota, Wisconsin, USA - GEODES118 metaG | ecosystem: Environmental > Aquatic > Freshwater > Lake | place: USA: Lake Mendota...
CGCGGATAGTTACCAGAGATTTTTTAAAGGGTTTCAACTCCTTCAGAAAATCCAAGAAGCGGGGGTGTTGAAAGCATTAATGGCGAAGGTGGACGTGGCGAAGAAGGCGCAGGAAGAACCGGGGGGGAGTGGGAATGGTCGCGAAAAACCGGAGATGGCGTCGTCGGCTAAAATCAATTTCAATGCGGACACATTTCAGGATGAGATAAATGTATCATATCAAATATATGATAATTTATCCAAGAAAAATACAACGGTTGCGAATTCCTTTATATCATTGTCGCGCGAAATTTATAATCGAGGCAGTAGTGCTGATGATAAATTGCGGTCGAGATTATGGGTTATATTACGACGTTTACACGCTGATATGAGAGAATATACAGATAGAGACCGTATCGACCGGAATATTGAAGGACTCGCAAATGAAAAGGTTCAAAGCAATCGGTATATGTATGAACAGACGATTTCTCCATCACAGCAATTTCAACGAATGGAAAGTGGTCCTCCGGTTCGGACGGCTAGTACCGGTTTTTATATGAGTAATTAATGATACGTTGATTAGTTCAATCGGTCCTCCAACTTCTGAAAATACTCTTGATTATACACCAAATTTCCGGTGGGTCGATAAGAATCGGTTGACTTGTATTCTTTCTTCTCGCTTCCTGCCGAGGAACCGCCTGCGCCGCCACCGCCGCCACCGCCGCCGCCCGGAAATGGATTGCGCTCATTGTATAACAATGTATTTGCGTCTTCTGGGGGTCGTGCTTTGCTTCCACCACCACCACCGCCCATCGCACCACCGTCATTGTATTTTATGACCTTGCCTTCTTCGTCATATAATATCGGCCGCCCGTATTCGTCAATGGCCGTCCCCGTCTTTTTCTTGAATTCATTGCGGACATAATTGGGCACATAATGATGCCACGAAATCAGAAGAAGGTTCGGGTGGGTATACCGAACCATAAATTTGTTCTCTTGTAGTTTATCCACGAGATACGCGATACAACCTGCGTGGTCGTAATTCGCGACACCCAAAATGATTTCCGGGACAATGAACCAGCAGAATTGCTGATGGCATTTTTGCCGCGATGTCAATTTGATTTTCTCGTGAATTCGTGTAAGTATTTTGTTATACGTAAATAACTTGTTCTTATCCTGCTCTTGCTTTTTTTCGTATAACTCGTCTAAATTGATTTTTTCTACATTTTCCACATTATCGCCTGCGAATTTGAATAAGTCGTCCATTGTGTATGCGTGCGTATGCGCGTCCCGTATGTAAACACGACAGAAAATAATGATATTCGTGATAACGCAATAAATGTCCTCCCCCAAACAAAACAATAATAAATACACTTCGTGACGAATAGGTATATACACGTATATACGTATCAACGCAACTGAAAAATGACGGAGACCGAACCCGCGATTAAACACATCGTAATTTCATCAGGTGGCCCAGCAGGTCATATGATGTATAGTATTCTTAAAACATTAAACCTGAATGGTGTTTGGAATATTTCGGACATCAAAACAATCTACGGGTCTTCCATTGGTTCGTTTGCCGCAATTCTTATCGCATTGAAATACGAATGGGAGGTTATGGACGATTATTTAATCAAGCGCCCGTGGGAGAAGATATTCTTTTCGTCGTCGTCGTCGTCGTCTGCGGGCAGTGGAGAACATACAAATGAGGCCACGTCGTCAGGGTCATCGTCTACCGGACCCCTATCTGATGCTAAAAATAAATTAGACTACATCTATAAGTTATACCGAAATCACGGATTATATGGATTGAAGGAATTTGGTGAAATGCTGCGCCCAGCACTTAAAGGTAAGGATTTCGGTATGGATGTCACATTTCAAGAATTTTACGAGAGAACCGGTATTGAACTCCATTTCACCGTGACCGAATTGAATAAATTCCAGAGCATTGATTTCAGCCACAAGACGCATCCCAAACAAGGATTAGTAGAAGCGTGTTATATGAGTTGTTGCTATCCTTTCGGGTTCACACCGATTTATCGTGATGGTTGTTGTTATATTGACGGCGGAATCATCAATGACTATCCCGTGAATGAATGTATTCGCGACCAGAAATGCGACCTGCGCGAAATCTTGGGCGTGAAAATGCTATGGGAGAGAAAACCTGCGAATTTGACCGATAAATCATCTGTGCTTCAGTTTATTTCAACCTTTTTCAATCAAATCAAGGGGAATTTGTTTGAGAATCGCCCGACCAAACCGGTGCCAAATGAAGTTGTTTGTGTTTCCAAGGTATTCGCATCGCAAGATTGGATAAATTGGATGAAGGATGAGAATTATCGACGTGAATTGGTATTACGAGGAGAGACGTTTGCGAATGTGTTTTTGTCATATCGTCGGAGTTTTCGTGCGATGGGGGGGTCGGATGGTGGTGGTCGTTCGTTACAAGCGCATATGGAGACGGTATCGGCGCCTATCTCTAGACCAGACCCCGTTCCAAACACCGATGTAATAGTAGAGGCCGAACCGGAAATTGCGGTGGTAGGGACAGAGACGGCAGTGGTAGGGGCAGCGGCAGAAGAAACGAGAAACTATTCAATTATGAATAATGAGGTGACAATGATATAGCGGAGCGGAGCGGAGCCGAGCGGAGCGGAGCCGAGCGGAGCTTATTCCACCAAGACTGTATTCAAAAACTCAATAATCTTATCCTTATCTGGTTTGGCGTCATACTCAATGACTTGGCCATCCTTCACTAATTTAATGGTGGGATATCCTTCAATCTTGAATTTATCTGCCATATCCGGTTCAGCCTCGCAATCCACTGTCTTAAATGAAACTGTGTATCCGTTGATTTTACGCCCATTGAGTTCTTTCTCTGCCTCGTCAAAAATGGGCTTGGCTTGCTTGCAATGGGGGCACCAGTCTACCTTGAATAAAAAGAGTTGCGCATTCTTATCGCCTTCACCACCAGCACCGATACCATCCGGTGCGGGCATACTTGTTCCTTGTGCGTTACTAAAGAACTTATTCAATCCCGGAATCATATCATTTTTGATAATGTAGTAAAGAATGCCAGCAATTGCGGCAATAATCACGAGGACGACGATGATATTCTTGGAATTGCCAGACAGTGCGGATGTTATCGACGACAATGCAGACGATGCGGAAGCGGAAGCAGAAGCGGAAGCGGAAGTAGAAGCGGAAGCAGACGCAGACATATGAAATGAATGAAATGAATGAAATGGAAGTATTATATTATAGTATTGGAACATTAATATAATCTTTAAACGAATGAAAAGAATATGAAGATAAAACAATATACTACGTAACCGACCGGCGACCAATGATTTTTCGTGATATAAGAACTGGGGCTTTACTAAATATTCGCAGGGACGAATACACGAACGACCAATTGTATTTTCGTGAGATTCGTCGGATAGCAGGCGCAGGCGCAAGTGCGAATACACACGAAGTCATACCATATTATAGTAAACCATATGACGAGGTTATAAGCGAACAACAACGAAAGCAAATGCTGCAATAATGAGAATAAAACCGACCGTGATAAAGAAGTTGGTTTTTAATTCGGGGAATAAATCCGTTTCAAGAATACCTCTGGTGTCAATTACGGGCTTCACCGCGTTGAATAATAGATACGAAGCACTGGCAAGTAATGTTATAATAATAAGTTTCATCAACCACGACGACATAGAACCAGATGATACGGAAAATGGAGTCACGAAAAAGATGAGCACAAGAAGAAGAGTCGCACCTAAAATCACACAGGAATATTTGGTTTTTTCGCTATACTGGACGATGTAATTGGTGGGGTCTTCGAGGATTGACATAATGAAATGGAATGGAATGAAATGGAAAATAATAAACCTATATTATAACTGCGTTTATTATTTTTAATGTCAAATACACGAAAACGAAAATATAGGCGAAGGCGTTCAGACCGGCAATCACAGACCGGCGGTGACAGCGGTGACAGCGGTGTCGGTAACGGAGCGGTGTCTCTTCGTGCGAAGCTGCTAGGTGGCAGTGGCAGTGGCGGTGGCGGCGGTAACACCAGTTTAATACCAGCCACCAACCGCACAAAAAAAGTGAGAGCATTTACCAAGAAGGATTTTCATAGCGGCGACGGAATGCTTACCACGGTGTGGGGGCCAAGTATGTGGCATTTCCTTCACACGATGAGTTTCAATTATCCGGTCGCACCGACCCCAGACCAAAAACGTCATTATATGGATTTTATACTGAATTTAAGGAATATTCTGCCGTGTAAATATTGCCGAATGAATTTAACGAATAATTTAGCAACACGGCCGCTTAAGATGTGTCATATGGAAAGCCGCGATACGTTCTCACGATTCATATATGACCTCCACGAAACGGTGAACCGGCTACTGGGCAAGAACTCGGGGCTTACCTACTGCGATGTACGCGAAAGATACGAGCATTTCCGGTCGCGTTGTACGCAGGATGCGCCAAAGGTATTTGATTTCACGAAGTTGTATGATGGCAAGAAAAGCGAAAAAGGGTGTACGGAACCGCTATACGGGAAGAAGGCGAAATGCGTGATTTCGATTGTGCCACAAGACGTGAAGGTCCCGACATTTAGCGTGGACGACCAGTGTATTAAGAAGCGGGGAGACATAGAGAATTAAAATGTGAGTAGAATGTATATTCGTGGAGTAACGAACTGATGCTTGGAAGTAGCGCAGCCGGAAGCGCACTCGAAGGCGCAGCCGGCGGAGGAAGATGCGGTCAACAAAATGGGTTAACTGATGTAATGCCAGAATTACTTCGTATTGACGCACAAGGTGCTGTATTACGAGATATTCCAGGTGTTGATTTTGGTGTTGATTTTACGAATCTAAGGGACTTAATGCTTGCACAACAACGGGCAATGAGTGGGGGACCAGACGTTTCTGACAGAGTAAAAGATATGATTGTCACTCGGTTTCTTGTGGATGAGGTTAAAACCGATGCTCGCGAAATATTGGGACCGATGTTTGCTATACCCGAAGATATTGAGCCCACCAGTAGAAACCGAGTTATTGACTGTATTCTTAATTCATTGATTCAAGATTTATCTGTTTTTCGTTCTATTCAGATGACGGGTACGTTATTCCTCAAGGCTTTTTACAAAAATAATGTATTTCGCGTTGCTATTGCTGCTTCTTTTGTAGGTTCGGCATTTTATGTTGCTTGGATATCTGGATTGGGTAGTTTATGCACGCTAGGAATAGATGGTTGTCAAATCGTATTATCTGCGTTAGCTGCGTGCCATCATTTAATTGCCGACCCGAATGAATTTATGGCACAATTTGACCGATTACTTGGACCAGTAATATCGAGTCGCGTCGCAGATTTCATTACAGTATTACGTGAAAACATCGCCACGCCAGCTTTATTTGCTGGATTAGTTGCTCAAGGAAATGTTACCTTATTGGAACGATTGTATAGTCAACCTGTTGCGCCCGTTCATCTTGCGGCAGCTGCGGAGGTACAGGCACCGGCCCAAGAAGAGGGACATCTTGAAAACTTGCGTCAGGCCATTAATATGGAAATTAGGAGACTACGAGAAATCAACCCTAATGACCCTATTATTATCACTCTTCAAACAGCTCTTGACCATATGAATGCTCCAGTTGCTCCCGCCGCCGATGCCGTTCCCGCTCCCGCCGCTGCCGCTCCCGCTCCCGCCGCTGCCGCTCCCGCCAATATTTCACTATTCAATGTAATGTTAACTGAATTACGGCGTGCGGGAGGAGAAATTTCTAGATATGTACAAAGATATGTATTGAATTTATACAATTACCTCAATAGAGTTAGACAAATATTTCCAGGCGTTGTTGGCGCTAATGGAACTGATTTTTTATCCTATTCTTGTAATGTATTTCTTCAAAACAGAATCATTAGTTTGTTTGGTATAATTTCCGCGCAATTTACTAATGCTGGTATAAGCGAGCGACAGACGTTATTATCAACGTTGCTTGAGTACATTTTACCATCTAATTTGAGATGGTCGGTTTTTCATGGTGATGATTATTCAGCATCAAAAGAATTGGGCATTCTTGTATTCAGATTAAAACCGCGTATATTGGATTGTTTGATGCGAATAGAGAGGCTTTCACATCATGATGCGAACGCATTACTTGACAGTTGTATATTATTCGCAAGCACTTTAACGGAGGACAATCTTGCTCATTTTGTTAGGTTAATGCCCCACGTCATACTCGAAAGAATATTATTGACTGGACCTCAAGGTAGTCTATCAGATTCTATGAGTTCAACGACGGCAAATCCCCCGGATTCACCACTTCCCGAACGTCTTTCTTCAGTTAAGAAAGATATATTAGAAGCAATACGCAAAAACCCGAATTTATTTGTTTTAGGAAAAGAACTTGAGATGTTTCAAGAAGTATACGGTGATGGATTTAAAGGCGCTGTTGTTAAACTTTTAAATGCGCAACCAACTGTTGTATTATCAGATGTTGCTCAAACTGCCAAGTGCTGTGTTATGCATAATGTTGTTTCAAGTGAAATCGCTTTATTTGAACAACCAGCTAAACCGTCCCACCTTTCGGCAGCACATCAAAAATTTCTACCTCTTGAAAATTTATTTTCTGGAATGTGTCGGCAGTTATTTAATTATACGACTCGTGTAATAGACGAGCTAGAACTTTCCGGTCAAGAATTTACGGATGAACAAATACGTGAACAAGTATATACTGCCCTGAGAAGTCAACTTGGATATCCTAATAACGAGGAAGGGCAGCAAAAAGCAGAAACATTCGTAAGAAGAGCTCTTCTCGGGTTCAAACTTGGATGTTTATGGAATCCAATACGATGCACTTTTACACCAGCTATTGGTTTTAAAGATGGAAAACCATTGGCTATTATGATTATTGATATAGAAGCCGCAGATGTTGAAGTAAACATAACTACACGGTTATTACAAGGTACGTTCAAAGTGCCCTGTTCATTTTTAGAAAGTGGAGGTATTCAGGTGCCTCAGAGGGTTGTAGGAGTAGCGTCATCCGTAAGAGATAGGGCAGTATCCGCTGCGAAGACTTTTGGAGGCGGATTAAACTTTGTGATGAGAGGTGTTGTTTCATTTGGACGTAATTGGTTGCCGTGTAGCGCACCTGCGGCACCGGTGGATGTGGGAAAAAACCCGGAAATTGCGGCATCAGCGGCACAGGTGGAAGCAGCAGCAGTTCGTTCTGTAGAAGAAATTGGAGAAGCAGCTCAAAAACTTAGTAAAGAGCTATTGGAAGAAGAAGCACCGCCTCGCAAACGCATCAAGGTTCAACTTTCGTCTGCCAGCAAAGCAGCGGAAAGTGTACTCGCGCCATCTTTTGAAGTAGAATTAACCGCTGATCAGGAAGAACGATTAAGTGCGTTTTTAGACCGTTCACAACCGGTAATATCTGCTGCAGAAAGTCTAAGTATGGTGGGGAGGGTGGCTCCCGCCACTGCCGAACAATTAACAAAACAATTAAGAGATTTTGTAGATAAAGAAAAAAAAAAACAAGTTGCTGAAAGCTTGTTAGTTAAAGAACAAGAAGGACAAAGGTTGGCGAGTGGGGTTAGTGAACATCAAGTTGCTGAAAAGACGACGAAAGAACCGCACGGTCGCAGTCGCAGTCGCAGTCGCGGTCGCCGTCACAGTCGCAGTCGCAGACGCAGTCGCGGTCGCAGTCGCGGTCGCGGTCGCAGTCGCAGTCGCGGTCGCCGTCCCAGTAGCAGTAGCAGTAGCAGTAGCAGTAGCAGTAGCAGTCGCAGTCGCAGTCGCAGTCGCAGTAGCGAACGTGGTCGTGATGGCGGTCTCGGTCCCGTTTATGATTCAGACAATATAGGCGGTTCCCGCACCCGCCGTCGCCGCAGAAGTTCATCTACACGTTCATCCACCACCCGTGGTCGTAAAGCAACCTCTCGTAGAAATCAATCCAAAAAACATAAACAAAACAGTCGCCGTCGTCGCAGCACTCGAAAGTCGTCCCGAAAAAATTGATGCTCCGCGTCGCTTCGCCCCGCGTCATTTTTTCTCCCTTGATAAAAAATTGATGCTCGGCTCCGCTCCGCTACGCTGATTTTTTCTCCCGAAAAAATTGATGCTCCCGCGTCATTTTTTCTCCCTTGATAAAAAATTGATTCTACGAATGATTTTTTCTCCCGAAAAAATTGATTCTACGAATGATTTTTTCTCCCGAAAAAATTGAAATCTTTTTTTTGATTTCATCCAATTGACAGCTATCCAGCAAGTCAGAATACATCGATGAAATCAACAACTCAAGCCCCCGAAGTCGCGTCGACGACGACGGAATACGTCAAAATGGTCGGAGATATAAGACAAGTTTGGAATATCAAATGTTCATCCGGCGCTGCCGATGTGGCCTCTGCGGCCATAGAAGATTACTACGAAGAAGAATATACAGCATTACCTCAAGTCGTCCTTCTTGACAAAGCACAGTCACGTCATCACGCGCTTGTCGCCGCCGCCCTCCGGTCTTCACTTACACTCACCGAACGCGATTTTCCCAAAAGCACTACGCTTGCTGCGACGACGACGACGACTGCTGCGATGACTACCGCCGCCGTTTCATCCGTCTATCAAAAACACCACCTCGTCGCATTATCAGCAATGTGTGGATTACTCGTGACCCGACTCCTCATCACCGGACACTCGCGTTCGTCGTCGGACCACGTCGCACCGCATCACTTGTGGAGACCACTCAAAAGACACGCACAAATCACGACACACTACATCCACTCCGCACTCGCGAGCGAGATTCTCATTGGAAACCGGTATTACCGCAACATTCAGCGGTGCTTGTCATCATCAGCTGTTCCTGTTGGAAACATCACAAAAGACTACACAGCATCCGATATCGCGCCGGAATTTGTATCAGCGACCAAGCAAGAACTGTGCGCTGTATATGCCAGCGAGATTGCTCGTCTCACGGATACCGTCCAACAATTCAAGCGCGGTTTTGTGAATCTCGAGACCATTCGGAGCGATTCCCAGTTCAAGCGATTGTTCTCTCTATATTGGCTCTACTGCAATCAGGTAATGAAAATGAAAAGCGAGTTTGAAAAATGTACGTTACAACAAGACCTCGGGGGCGGCAATTACTGGCAAGGCAACACGTATTACGCAGCGCAGGATAAGTTCAAAGAACGAAAAGACGTCAAACGTTTCTTGATTGTTTCGGATGTTTCGGAAGTGCCCGCAATGGTTCCGCGATTATACGACTACGACATTGTTCACCTCTTTGACGGTCATAGTCAAAATTATGCGAGATACGTGCAAACAGTGAAGGTAACACTCATTCGTCTCGCAAATGACGGACTCACGTCGGCGTTTCTCTCGTTCGCAGCGATTGAACCTCGGATGGTGACCCCGGAAATGGCGCCGAAACACGGAATGTTGTATCAGACATTATCCTTGAAAAGCTGTGCGAACCACATTCCATCTCGTCATCCGGTTTATGGCGCATTACGCGTCCAACATTCGGCTCACATCCCGCGCACCGCGGAGGCTGCTGCCGTGGATATGGTAGTGGCCCGCGATCACGATGACTCCAGGTATAAGTATGTTCCGGTTCACGATAAAATGACAGAAATTCGAGACAATTCGATTCAAACAATGGCGACAAAGGCGTTCTATACGCAGACGACGAGAAGAGAACGCGCCACCGGCGGCAGGCGCGTCTAAATAAATAACGACTACGCGAGGAAGAGACAGGTAATAAGTGCGGAAAAAATTGAAATGTTTTTTTCTAATTATATTCTATTCATAGCCGACGTTACACAAGACAACAATGGTCAACAATATTCGTTTACAAAACCCGGGCGCTGCCGCCGCCAACGCAGAAGCCGCCGCCGCCCCTCGTAGGCGCCAAGAAAATGGAATGGATGAATACGAACGCATCACCGAGGAATGGAACCGACGCGCTGAAATCGAAGAACGCCGCGACCAGCGAGGCGCCGACATCAACAATACCGCCGGATATCGCCACGGCAACCGAGTTCACCATCTACGGGCGATTCAAATGTATAACCACGCGGATTGGAATGCGCTTTTCGGCCGTGAAACCCTGGACCCGTTACTCCGTCAATACGCCCAAGCATCGATTAATTACGCACAAGATGAAGGCCAGACACTTCCCTTTGCGGGACAAATGGATGTGTCGCTTTTGACACAAGAAAATTATCGTCCAGGAGTTCACGTGTTCACCTTCTTCATCCATCTCGCCCCCCATCGGGCTTTTCACGACGGCCATATGATACAAATGGAAGTCGGCGATGGAAGCAATACTCATCTCACCATCAACCGCCTATTTGACACCAACACCCGTGCGGTGGTTTTACAGGCGACTGAATATCAGTTACTGGAATTCTTGGCGAACGATGACGACGCGATGGAGTTGCTTCACGGAAGCTTCCTTGACGATGATTTCAATACGATGCGGTTTTCGTATATCCCCCCTCCTGAAAATGACCCCTACGGTTCTGGTGAGTACATTGTGAATCCGTACGCAAATGACGACCACGAATGGCACGATTGCGCGGGACAGCGTAACGCAGTCGCTCCGGTGGCGGCAATTCCTCCACCTCCACCGGTAGACGATTTCGCTGAGATTTATTATTACTACTACTACGGGGGCTATGTCGACGACTACTACGGCAACGACGACGACGACGACGACGACGGCGGACTCGTGATACGCAATAATATCATACAATACAATTACAATTACAATAATGTCGAGGCGCGCCTCCCTGCGCAGGGATGAAAGAGTGACAAATTATGCGCGCGTGCTATAAAAATCCAATAAAATATATTTTTTATTGGATTCCATTTCATTCCGTTCCGTTCCGTTCCATTCCATTCCATTCCATTCCATTCCATTCCATTCCGTTCCATTCCGTTCCGGGCTCCGCTACATTCCAAACTGACTAAAATCCGCCATCACCGGCCTCGGCGCATTAATATCCTCCGATCTCGAATAATTCGGCACTTTCTTACATTCAAACGCAGGTTCAGGGCATCTCGCGCAAGCAGGGCAAGGCGGGCATTTGTGGTCGCCTGAACCGCCGCCGCTACCGCCGCTGCCGCCGCCATTGCCCGCCTGGTCGTTCCCGTTGACGCTATTCATCCCAGGAATGCCGGCCGGAGCATTCAATGGAAATGTGCTGGGCGATAATGCGGAAACGGGTGCGCCGAGAGATGACGCACTGATACCGCCATTTATGCTTGGGTCATATTTCGGTGTTGGCGGAAGTTTTGTGTTGGACGGAAGGTCTTTCGTTGCGACCGGTTTCAGAGGATCGGGGATGTCGGACGATGTGAATCCATCACGGATATAGTTGCCTAAACTGGACGCAAGAATCAATGACAATAGTAAAATAAGTAATAGATGAACCTTGGTAAGTTGCATTTTATGTAATACTATATATACATAAAAAGTTTTTGAATAAAGAAGAATTGAAACAGATATACAATTATTACGATAAAATAAACGACAACAATGGCAGAAGGCGTCATTTTAACGAAGAAGTCGCGAAAACCTAGAGCGACGATTCTCGCGACATCATATACGACCACGACGACGACGGACGCATTCCCCGCGTATACATACGAAGTAGGCGTAGATGAAGCCGGACGTGGTCCATTATTTGGACGCGTATATACTGGTGCAGTGATACTCCCACCTGCTTCACAGGCGACAGCGGCGACCGCATTCGACTTTTCACTGCTTAAGGATAGTAAGAAATTCAGTTCGGATAAGAAAATCCGAGAGGTGGCTGATTATATCAAAGAACACGCAGTCGCGTGGGCAGTTTCTTATGAGGAAGCCGAGGTGATTGACCGTATCAACATCCGGCGCGCTACGCTTCAATGTATGCGGAACTCAATAAAAACTGCGATTGACGGGCACGTGGAAGAAATGGAACAAAAAGGTAGGCCGGTGCCTACTTACACCGACTACTTGCTCCTCGTCGACGGCAACGACTTCATTCCGATGGGGAATTATAATCAAGATACGGATGAAATGGAAACATACACGCATGTATGCGTGGAAGGCGGTGATAATACGTATGCGTGTATTGCGGCGGCGTCCATTCTTGCCAAGGTCGCGCGGGATGACTATATTGAAAAATTATGCGACCAATATCCGGTGCTGGATGAAATGTATTCACTGCGGGGGAATAAGGGGTATGGTGCGAAGAAACATTTGGACGGGATACGGGAGCACGGGATTACACAGTGGCACAGGAGAACGTATGGAATCTGTAAGTCCTTCGCGTAGCGCGAATTGTGTATCGTTGCGCGCGCCGACGCGCTCCACTCACACAAATCACGCTGTAATAGCGCGGTTCTCGGAGATAAGTCCTTTTCATAGCGTAGAAAAGGACGGTCCGCATCACTGCGGACAAGGAGTTCGCGTAGCGCGAATTGTGTATCGTTGCGCGCGCGGACGCGCTCCACTCACACAATTCACGCTGTAGTAGCGCGGATATCGGAGATAAGTCCTTCGCGTAACGCTATTTATGTGAGTGGAGCGCGTCCACGCGCGCAACGCTACATAAATAGCTCTAGAACTCGTCCGCGCCATAACCGAAAAATCCCCTGCGAGACGGCGACGATGACTTGGTTGTAGAGGTAAGCTCGTTTATTTTATTTTTCAGAATTTGATTTTCGATTTTGATGGTCGACATTTCTTCTTCCATTTCAACGAGTTTGCCTTTGAAGTCATCCACCAGTTGTTGGAGGTTCAGTAATAATTCCAGGGTCGTTTTGTTCTGTTTCACGGCGGCAAACGATGCCGTTGTTGATACGGTTGGAACTCCGACGATAGTGAGGGACATTACGGGTGGATGATGAGTTTTTGCCAGATACACGATGTCAGTTTTACTAAAAACATTTCAATTTATTTATATTTGCATAATATATAATCAACCAACAATGGTCACCTCCATCAGAACTCGTAAAATAGCACGTTCAACTGTTCGGCGTGTGAAACGCAACAAACTATCAAAAAATGTGAGACGAATGCTTAAACGTAAAGTATCAAAACGTAAAGTTATGAAGGGTGGAGCAAGTCATTTCGACATTTATTTTGTTTATTTTTCAGAAACAAAAGGATTATTGACGTGTTCTAATGCCAGATTTAGAATGAATGTAGTAGGTTTATTATTTTATAGTAAAGTAAACGGTGATTCTTTTTATTTTGGGTATGATCAATTTGGTTATGTTAACTGTGACATTTTTTCAATGGATAAATACAAAATTTTTACTCCACAATATAATCAACATTCTAGTGTGAAGTATCGCACCGGACCAATTTTAGTTCAAGATTTAGCATTTATTAGTTGGTTGTGTGATTTACCAATGACACATCCCTTAATAACTCAATTGAAAAACCGGATTAACAATAATGGAATATTACAGTTACGTGACAATAATGTGTTATATTGTGTTAATTTAAATAAAAAATTGTTTGGAAACACCCTGGAATTAGGATATTGTGAAAAGAAAACCAAGGAAGAGTCCGTGTCAGATGACGTTGAGGATAATGAAACAACTACAAAAACAACATTTGAAATAACAAAAGTTGGTAATCTTCAACCAAACCTACCTATTGAACGAGTAGTTGAAGGAGAAATTGAAATTAAGATTGATGATGATACTACATTTTACTTTTATCTTGAATTACGCAAACAAACAAATAAAATATCTAGAATTGTTTCCGTAGTTAATGCTATTATTGAGGCGGGAAATATAATGACTCAGGAAATCAACTATACAAAAAATCGATTATTAGACGATTATAATAACACATATAGTGTGGCCAACAAACAAACCAAACATAAAAATATAACAGGTATGTTAGACGATTGCTTGAAAAAACAACAACAACCACAACAACAACAACCACAACAACCACAACCACTACAACAAGCCACAACCACAACCACCACCACCCCCCCCCATAATCTCTAGTAACTAACGATATCCCGAATGTATTGTAAAGAAAGAATGTTTTACCAATCATCAGATTCATCCACCCAGCCAAAAGTTTTTCGTATTTATAACTCGTGTAAACTTCATCTTCGCGAGGTTTTTCCATACAATTATATATACATATATTATCATATTCGTCATACAAAATGGTCTGCGCCATTTCTTGCGCCATTGCGTTTATTTTCATCGTCGCCAATATTTACTGTTGCGCTTTCTCCCACCGCTCTGGGGGGGTCATCCAGGAATTCACCGCGAAGTTATCACCAGAAAGCCAGCGCAGGTATGCGGTTATTACGCGCGAGAGACAGGGCATTTATTTTATGGGACTGTTTCTCGGGTTCGTGCTGGCGATGATATTGCTAGTGTGCTGCCGGAAGTATTTCTTGGGTTCGCGAGGAGGCAACGCAGGGGTGTTGTGTATGGTGGCGGCCGTCGCCTTTAGCGTAAACTATTTCTATTATATTCTTTCGCCGAAGAGCGATTGGATGGTGCTTCATCTGAAGTCAGGGGAAGAAACGCAGGCGTGGTTGAAGGTATACCGCACGATGCAATATAATTACCACGTTGGCCTCGTATTGGGTATTTTGGCGGTGGTCGCATTCGGGAATGCGTTATGTTCGCAATAACAACATAAATATATTATCACAACGTATAGTATAACCTGCTTTGAAAAAATGAACTTCTCCTCCTCCTCCTCTGTGGATTTTATGGCCACCTCCCCCGACCAGAAGAACTTTCTGAAGAAGAAGGTTGTTCCTGTGCTTAAGAAGGTGATTCCCGTTGCTGAACGCGTTATTCCCGCCGTCGCTCCATTTGTTCCCGCTCTTCGGCCCGTTGCTGCTGTTATTGGCGCGATTCGCCAGTAAGGCGCGCCCACCTCGCACAACCCGAGCACACTTCCGAGCACACTTCCGAGCACAACCCGAGCAGACTTCCGAGCACAACCCGAGCAGACTTCCGAGCAGACTTCCGACGAATATTCGGCGAGTGACCGAGCGGAGCTAAGTGAGTGGAGCGAGCGGTTACGCGAGCGAAACAAACGGCGACGCGAGATAAAATTGATATTCAAATTCCAATATAAAGCAATCCCAGTGTTTCTTTATATTGACATTTACTGCTACCGTGATGCGCGTCCTCGTCTTCGATACGGAGACAACCGGTCTCCCACCCAAAAATACCCCTACCAACCGAACCGATAGTTGGCCGTATATCGTTCAATTGAGTTGGGTCATATACAACGACGAAACGAAGCAAGTGGAAGAAGAAAAAGACTACATCATATCTCTCGGAACACATATTCCAATCTCACCGGAGTCCACCGCCATCCACGGAATTACAGGTGAGCTCTCACGAGCACGCGGGGTGTCGATTGATGTCGCGTTGTTTGATTTCAAGATGGCCGCGAACCGATGTGGCCGAATGGTCGCACACAATATCGAGTTTGACAAGAATATGCTGATTGTGGAGTTCTACCGTGCGCGGATATTTAACAGCGTCTTTCCACCATCCGAATATTGCACGATGAAAAATGGGACGTCGTTGTGTAAGCTCGTCAAAGTGTGGAATGACGGAAAGACGTCCCTGAAATTCCCGAAGCTCGTGGAGCTTTATCACGAGCTTTTCGGTGCCGACGCGCCCGCCCCGGAGGGGCTCCACAATGCGAAGGTGGATGTGGACGTGTGTTTGAAGTGTTACGTGAAGATGACGTCGGAGGCGGTAATTGATGATAGTGTAAAATAACAACAATAATAACAATAACAATAACAATAATAATAACAATAATAATAATAATAATATATAAATGCCTCCTAAAAAATCAACGAAGCATTTAACAGCAACAGCTTCAGGTCGAAAATCACCACCAGACGGACTAGGAGCATCAGCTGTTGAACATAGGCGAGTAACCCAAAAATCAAAATGTAAACACGACGAAGAAGATAATCCAATGACACCAAATACGCCGCACCTAAACGAAATGATACGAACACTAGAAAGAGAACAACGCGAAGGAGATGGGCGATTAAAACCGTGGTTTGAAACCGACTTTTTACTTGAGGTCTTACGAAGTCGTCTCAATCCGCCAAGTGAGCGCACGCCGAACCCGAATCCCATTTTTTATGTATTGATTGGACCAGCATCTTCCGGAAAATCAAGTGTGAGAACGCAAATACCCGATTTCAGAACGGGAATGGAACACGCGATTAATCTCGACGTTGACGAAATAAAATTATATGGCAATGACGCCCTTGGTGATACCGTAAGCAAACAAGGCAACCCTATGAAAGCGATTGAAGGGATTCAATTCAAATACAATGAAGTTCTCGCCAAACTTCGCAAACCTGTATTTGAGGCAGCGATGGCATTTGGATCCGGACATTATAAAAATATTATTTTAGATTCAACCGGTTCAATGAGAGCACTAATAAAAAAATATATGACCGACGCAAAAAGGGTTGGATATACAGTGAAAGTTATCATCGTCCATTCTAGTGAAGAGTTATGTATGACACGTGTGAGGTCAAGAAATGCGCAACTAACAAAGCAAGGACAAGCGACAAGAGTTATTTTTCCGGGTATCGTAAGAAGTATACACGAAACATTTATTAGGATGGATTTTGCCCGTTATTATGCTACACATCCCGCAGTTGTTTCGAAAACAGATGAACTCTATTGTATTGATAACAACGGTGCGTCACCGATTATTCTTGCGCATAAAACGGTGGGAGGCGAATTAACAGTCTCTCGTGAAAGTCCGATGGTAAATGTCCCTGGAGCATTTTATGGGCTTACGATTGCCGATGCCAGTGCCAGTGCCAGTGCCGGCGCGGGTGCTGCGGCCTCATCTGGAAGTATATCTGGTGGAAAATCGCGAAGAAGACGGCAATATACCGCCAGTCGCGTCAATAAAAATACAATGCGTACTCGACGCGATTATTGAATCGTGTGTGTAATATACATTATTCTTCATCGGTGTCGTAAAGTGTCGACGCCAACGTCATTGATAATGTCGTTGTGAAATAGATATGGACCCGTTTCATTTTACGCAGGAAATCCGCAGTGACCAACCATTCTATTTTTGTTTTGTCAGCGTATTCCTTGATTTTCGGTTTAACGGAACAAATTCCGCATTGTTGCGTTGGCCGATGATCGGATGCCCCATACGGCCAGAAGTTTGCGCGAGTAGTGAGTAAATACAAAACGCGCGCTGGTGTCATATATTCCAATATCCGCGCGGTGCGACGCTGGTCAGAGACACTGATGAACGCATTCAACATTCCAACATTTACCGAAGAATTCACTGATTGCCAGTATTCATAACCAGGAAACGCGAGAGATATTGTGTGCTTGAATAATCGTCGCCATTCGGCAAATGTTCCACACGCAACCACGTCATCCGAACGGGAGTAAAGAAGAGGCCATAGATATAAGTTCACGATGTCGATAACAGTTTCGTTACGGAAGAAAGGAGTTGAATTATCGCCGATATATACGGGAAAACACAATTCGCCCGCGCGCGGTTTCAAATATACGCGCTTCTCGCGCGTCATTTCACAATCTAGCCACGGATTATATTGTGAAAGCTGTTGATAAAGCGGAGTCGTTGGATGTGGAACTTCGTTGATGACGCGGAATCGAGTATTGTCGTTGAGGAGGCTTGATTGAGCATTTTCGTAGATAGAGAGAGCTGGAGGGAACTGAAATCGACGTTGTGTGGTCCATATCGCGACGGGGTGCGCGAAGATTGATGACGTTAGTGCGGGCGCGGCTTCTTTCTGTGATGGCGAAATACGAAACATTTTCTTATTTGTAACTCACGCTAAAATAAGAAAAGAAATTCAATTTTGCTCCGCCACCGCGCTCACGATGAGCAGAATTCACACCCGCCTATATCCTCTTCCTCCGCCACTCCCCCCGCCGCCGCCTTCTCCGGCTCCACCGTAAACTGTTGCGCCTGGTGTTTCGCTTTCCGGCGTAAGTAATACACACCCGTTTTCAACCCCTTGTTCCACGCATAAAACAGCATCGATGTCAAAATATTATAATTCGGTTCTTCCACCCATAAGTTCATACTCTGGCTCTGGCAAATAAAAGCACCGCGGTCAGCCGCCATATCAATAATGTGTCGCATCGGCATTTCCCATACCGTCTTATACTTCAATTTCAGTGCGTCAGGCAATCCGTCAATATATTGGACGCTCCCCTGGTTCGCGATAATATTCGTCTTCACGCGCTCATTCCACAATCCAAGCGCGATAAGGTCGCGTATCAAATACCGATTCACCATAATGAATTCCCCTGCGAGGGTCCGGCGAGTATAAATATTACTGGTAATCGGTTCAAAACATTCATTATTCCCGAGGATTTGAGAGGTGCTTGCGGTAGGCATCGGGGCGAGTAGCAGCGAGTTCCTCAAGCCGTGTTTCTGGATTTTGGCTTTCAGGTCGGCCCAGTCGTATTCCCTCTTTCGATAGACGGATGGTCCGAAACTCGCAGGGTCGACGCCCCACATATCAAACTGGAGGATTCCTTGAGATGCGGGGGAACCGGGGAATGTTTCGTATGCTCCATATCGCGCGGCGAGTGTCATTGACGCCTTAAGTGCTGCGTAATAAATCGTTTCAAAAATCTCTCGGTTGAGGACGCGGGCTTCTTCGCTGTGGAACGGAATGTTCATCATCATAAAAACATCCGCGAGACCCTGGACGCCGAGTCCGATGGGGCGGTGGCGCAGATTGCTTGTCCGGGTTTTTTCTGTTGGGTAATAATTAATATTGATAATTTGGTTCAGGTTATCTACGGCGAGGGCGGTGACGCGTTCAAGTTCGGCGAAGTCAAAGGGGGGGTGTCCGCCCCCCAACGGCGGAACTACGTTCGATTGGTTGTTAGAGAGGTTATGCTCCCCTACGTTCGATTGGTTGTTAGAGAGGTTATGCTCCCCTACGTTCGATTCGGATACGACTCCTGAGCCAGAGACTACGGAGGACCCGGAGGGGACGGAGTGGTCGGAGGCGACGGAGGAGATAGCGTCCGAGCCAGAGGCGAGGACGAACCGGCTCAGGGCAATACTCGCCAAGTTACACACCGCCGTCTCGTTTTCATCCGAGTATTCCATAATTTCAGTACATAAATTACTGCTCTTGATAGTTCCGACGTTCTTCTGATTGCTTTTTTTATTGGCAGCGTCTTTGAATAAAATATATGGCGTTCCCGTCTCCATTTGACTATCCAAGATTTTCAACCATAGGTCGCGCGCCTTGACTTGTTTTCTCGCGCGCCCTTCGCGTTCGTATCTCTCGTATAACGCTTTGAAATCGTCGCCATATACATCCGCGAGACCCGGGCATTCGTCGGGGCAGAAATACGACCACATATCCGCCGCACCCGCCGTCGTGCCAC
>Ga0164293_10001516_pt1 | contig 19413 bp, 15 predicted proteins | sample GEODES118metaG_FD_111487 | JGI IMG/M metagenome (GOLD analysis project Ga0164293, IMG submission 111487) | Eutrophic lake water microbial communities from Lake Mendota, Wisconsin, USA - GEODES118 metaG | ecosystem: Environmental > Aquatic > Freshwater > Lake | place: USA: Lake Mendota...
CCCACTCGCCTTCGCCGTGGCAGCCGTGAGATCCTTGATCGCGCGCATGCGCTCGTCGAGCGCCTCGACTTCAATCCGGGCACCATCCACATCGAGCTGCCACGCGCCTCGCGACGCCCCACGACGCGCCACCACCCGGTGCACCTGCTCCCCGATCCGCACCAACCGCACCGGCGTGCCCGCAACAGCCGTCAGCGAGACATCCATCCGCTCGCCATCCACCTCGGCGTGCGCCCCGTCGAGTTCGACGACGATCCGTTGGCCGTTCACATCCACGAGATACTTCATGCGCTCTCCCGATGCAGGACGCACACGGTCTCCACGTGGGCGGTCTGCGGAAACATGTCGAAACAGTGCACGCGCTCTACACGCCACGACGGAAGCCGGGCGAGATCGCGAGCCAGGGTTGCGGGATCACAACTCACATACACCACACCACGCACGTGGCGCTGCGCCGGCGCTTCCAACCAACCGGTCACATCGACGTGCACCCCGCGCCGCGGCGGATTGAGCACCACCACATCGGTGGCCACGTCGAGCGAGGCCACGGCACGCTCCATCAAGTCACACACGACCCGCGACCGGCCCCCTGCCTCGCCGGCCTGCGCCAGACGCGCGACCGCACTCTCGGCCCCAGCGGGATCCGCTTCCACAGCCACCACCGGCACACCGGCCTGCGCCAGCCGCTCCGCCAGCATGCCCGTGCCGGCATAGCCATCGAGCACGCGCGTCGGGGAGAACTGCAGTACCGCGTCGAACACCATCTGGCGAAGCCGTGACGCAATGCCCGCGTTCACCTGAGCGAACGCGAGCGCCTCGCGCGCCTGCGGGAGATAATCGGCGACGGGGGCCCCCTGGTCGCTCCGCGCGGCGGTTGCCGCTGCAACAGTGGGGGCCTGAGTCCACCACACGCCGCGCACCCGGGCATCCGTGCGCTTGATGGCATCGGTCCACTCCTCCTGCTGCGGCCAGTCACGTCCTCCCTCGAGTACCACCTGCACGCTGGGATCGCTGGCGTCGGCCGCGCCGCCCGCCCCCACCTCTCCCTCGAGGCGAAGCCCCAGGCGCAGCGAGGCAGGACCGCCGCGTTCGTCCGCGACGACGGGGAGCGATACCGCACCACTCCGCAGCACCGAACGGATGCTGCCCCACACCGCCACCAGCGCGGGGTGCGCGATCAGACACGTCTCCAGCGCGAACACCCGCGACGGGTCATCGTGTGCGTGCAGCCCGCCGATCCACCGGCTGCCCGAGCGGCGAAGAGTGAGCGTGAGGCGGCTGCGATACCCCCACGCCTCGCCGGTATCGAGCGGGGGCAGCGTAATCTCGCGGCGGCCGATACGCCGCAACGTCTCCTGCACGATCTGCCGGCGTGCCTGCTGCTGCGTATCCGCATCGAGGTGCTGCAACTGACAGCCCCCGCATCGATCTCGCTCGTAGTGCACACAGGGCGGCTCCACGCGATGCGCCGACGGTGCAAGGATCTGCAAGACCCGTCCACGGCCATGGCGCGCGTACGACACGTACGCGACCTGCGCCACATCGCCAGGCGCCGTGCGTGGCACGAACACGGCCATTCCGTCGGCTCGCGCCACTCCGTCACCACCGGCCGCGATGCGATCGATGGTGAGCGTCTGCACCGATTCCGGAAGTCGCGACGTTCGCGATGGAATCTCGCGGCGGGCGGCCTTGGGAGGGGGACGTCGCTTCACGACGGACGCAGCCCCTCGCGACGCGCCACGGCCGCCCACGTCAGCGTGCTGCCACCACGCGCGCTCTCGCCGGCGCCGAGCGCGCCGCTCCCCCCGCTCGTGCCGGCACTCCGACCGGCCGTGCGCTCCTCATGCGCCACCAGCGCGGCCGCAATGGCTGCCAACCGCAACGTCTCACGATCAGCGGTCGGTGCGGTGAGCGTGGGCAACCGCTGTTCGAGCCACTGGATGCTGATGTCGCCGGACTGGAACTCGGCGTCATCCATCACGCGCAAATGGAACCCGCGCGACGTTTCGATGCCATCGATGGTGAGCTCGTGCAAGGCGCGACGCATCCGCGAGATGGCGAGCGCGCGAGTCGGTGCATGCACGATCAGCTTCGCAAGCATGGGATCGTAGTGCAGGCCAACCTCGCTGCCGGCTTCGATCCCGCCGTCCCATCGCACGCCGGGCCCACTCGGCAAATGCAGGTACTCGACTCGACCCGTACTCGGCAGAAAGCCGTTCGACGGATCCTCGCTCGTGATGCGGCACTCCATGGCCCAGCCCCGCGGCGTGAAATCCTTCTGCGTGAAGGGCAGCTTCTCGCCCGACGCCACGCGGATCTGCCACTGCACCAGATCGATCCCCATGACGAGTTCCGTGACCGGATGCTCCACCTGGATGCGCGTGTTCATCTCGAGGAAGTAGTACTGCCCATCCCGATCGAGCAGGAACTCACACGTCCCGGCATTCACGTACCCGGCAGCCTTCGCCGCGGCGACGGCGGTGGCGCCCATGCGCGCGCGCAATTCAGGAGACACCGCGACACTCGGCGCTTCTTCAATCATCTTCTGATGCCGACGCTGCACGGAGCACTCACGCTCGCCGAGATGCAGCACGTTGCCGTGCGCATCGGCCAGTACCTGGATCTCCACATGGCGCGGCCCCTCGATGTACTTCTCGAGGTACACGGCATCGTCGCCGAAGGCGTTCTTCGCTTCACGTCGAGCGCTGTCGAGTGCGGCAGCCAGCTCCTCCTTGGCGCGCACGATGCGCATGCCCTTGCCGCCGCCGCCGGCTGCCGCCTTGAGCAGCACCGGAAAACCGTACGCCTCGGCAATGGCAATGGCCTCATCGGCGTCCTTCACCCCTTCCGTGTTCCCAGGAACGACCGGAACGCCCGCCGCGATGGCCAACTGGCGCGCGGCCGTCTTGCTCCCCATGGCCTCGATCGCCTCGGCCGGCGGACCGATGAAGACGAGCCCCGAATCGCGAACAGCCCGCGCGAACCAGGCCCGTTCGGAAAGGAATCCGTAGCCGGGGTGAATGGCCTCGGCGCCAACCCGCTTGGCCACCTCAATGAGACGTTCACCGACGAGATACGATTGACTCGATGGCGGTGGGCCCACCAGCACGGCCTCGTCGGCCTCGCGAACGTGTGGCGCACTCGCATCGGCCTCGGAATAAACCGCCACCGTCTTCACGCCGAGTTCCTGACAAGCGCGTATCACGCGCAAGGCGATCTCACCGCGGTTGGCCACCAGAATCTTCTTGAACATCGCGGCGCTCAGAGGGGAAGGTTGCCGTGCTTCTTCGGCGGATTCTTGTCGCGCTTCCCGCGAAGCGACTCGAGCGCCTCGATCAAGCGGGGGCGTGTGTCGCGCGGATCGATGACATCATCGACATACCCACGCGCTGCCGCGATGTAGGGATTGGCGAACTTCTCGGTGTATTCCGCCACGCGCGCATCAAGCGCCGCCTGGGGCTGGTCCGCCTCGGCGATCTCCTTGCGGTACAGGATCTCCACCGCCCCCTTGGGACCCATCACCGCGATTTCGGCCGTCGGCCACGCAACGTTGTAGTCACCACGGATGTGCTTCGAGCTCATCACGTCGTAGGCACCGCCGTATGCCTTGCGCGTGATGACCGTGAGCTTCGGCACCGTTGCCTCGCAATACGCATACAGCAGCTTGGCGCCGTGCTTGATGATCCCCCCGTGCTCCTGCGCCACGCCAGGCAAAAAGCCGGGCACGTCTTCGAACGTGACTAGGGGAATGTTGAAGCAATCACAGAAGCGCACGAAGCGTGCGGCCTTGAGCGAGGCGTTGATGTCGAGTACGCCCGCCAGCACCGCCGGCTGATTCGCGACGATGCCCACACTGTGCCCACCGAGATGCGCGAAACCAACGAGGATGTTCGCCGCGTAATCGGGCTGCACCTCGTAGAAGTACCCCTCGTCGACGACACGGCCGATGACTTCCCGCATATCGTACGGCTTGTTCGGGTTGTCCGGCACGACGTCGAGCAGTGTTTCCTCCCGCCGGTCGCGCGCATCACGCCCCGAACCGCGTGGCGGGTCCTCGACGTTGTTGCTCGGGACGAACCGGAAGAGCTCACGGATGTGCTGCAGGCAGGCGAGTTCGGAGTCGCAGGCAAAGTGCGCCACGCCGCTGGTTGCCGCGTGCGTATCGGCGCCCCCGAGCTGCTCCATGGTGACGTCTTCGTGGGTCACCGTCTTCACCACGTTCGGACCGGTCACGAACATGTAGCTCGTGCCCTTCACCATGTAGATGAAGTCGGTGATGGCCGGGGAGTACACCGCCCCGCCGGCACACGGGCCGAGGATGGCGGAGATCTGCGGGATGACCCCTGACGCCATCGTATTGCGCAGGAAGATATCCGCGTAGCCGCCCAGCGAGACCACGCCCTCCTGAATACGCGCGCCGCCAGAATCGTTCAGGCCGATCATCGGCGCGCCATTCCGCACGGCGAGATCCATGACCTTGCAGATCTTCGCCGCGTGCGCCTCAGACAGCGATCCCCCGAACACGGTGAAATCCTGCGAGAAGACATAGACAAGCCGCCCCTCGATCCGACCGTGGCCCGTGACCACGCCGTCGCCGTACACGGGCGCCTCGCCCTCGGCGAGCGATCGCGATGTGACGAATCGATCGATTTCGACGAACGAGCCTTCGTCAAGCAGGACATCGAGGCGCTCACGCGCCGAGAGTTTGCCTTTGGCGTGCTGCTGCGCGATGCGCGCAGCGCCACCGCCTTGCTCAGAGGCATCCCGGGCGACGGCGAGTCGCTCGAGCTTGTCACGCATAGCCGAGGAGGGGGATGTGTGGGTCATGACGCGAGAAGCTAGCGCACGGCACCGGAAAAACGAGGCGCCGGTCCAAATGTGGTCCGGCGCCGGGATCGCCCGTGCGTTTTGCGGGACCGTAGACTGGAGCCGCCCGCACCGGCCCCCGCCCCCACTTCCGCGCCACGGACGCGCGACTCACCTTTCCCTTGGTACATTGACACCCGCCGGCTGTAATTGACCACTTCCAAATTCCTCGACACTCCCCGTCTCATGTCCGAATTCCTCGACCTGCACGACGACAACGTCTCCCGACGCGTGCTGTTCGCTGTCGCTCTCCTGATGATCGCCGTCCCCTGCGTCCAGTCGCTGACCCAGATCTGGCCGTTGCAGCTGAGCAACATTCAGTGGCGCTTCGGCGCGGCCAATGCGCTGTCGAGCATCCTGCTGCTGCCCTTCCTTGGCCTGTCCTTGCTGCTGGTCATGGCCCGCGGCCTCGAGCGCACCGGCCTTGCCCGGACCGTCGGCGCCGCGTCGGCGCTGTTCACCTTGGGCCTGCTCCCCTGCATCGCGGTGTTCGTGCTCGATGCGCAGGAACTGAAGACGATCGTGTCCACCCAGATGTCGGCGCAGTTCACCAACACGACGATTCGTGTAGGACTGACCTCCGTGGTCTTTCTGTTGGCCTATGGTCTCCTGACCGTATTCGGCTTCTCGGCCATGCCGGGCGGCGGCTCGGCGAAGGGGCGCAAGCGCGCCGCATCGGATTCGTCCACTGACGCCCCGGGACTGATCGTCGGGCGCTGATTCTACCGACCCAAAACAGAAGGCCCCAACCGCGTGCGGTTGGGGCCTTCTGTTTTGTGCGACCGATCGGATTAGAGACCGATCTCGTCTTCCGAGCTATGCACCTTGCTCGGCGTGTCCGGCTTGGGCGGCTGGTCGGCCGGCACCGACGTCACGGCGAGCACGATACGACGGTGGATGGGATCCACCTCGAGCACACGCATGACGAGGTTCATGCCGTCCCACGCGAAGTCGGCCGGGTTGGTGACCGTGCCTTCGGGGTTCAGCTGGCTGACCGGCACGAAGCCTTCGATGTCGTTGCCGAGATCGACGACCACGCCCTTGTCCATCAGACGGACGATCTTGCCAGGGAGCTCCGTGCCCACCGGATAGGTCTCACCGATACGAAGCCACGGATCTTCCTCGGCCTGCTTGAGGCCGAGCGAGATGCGCTTGTTCTCGCTGTCGATGTTGAGAATCACCACGTCCACGGCGTCGCCCTTCTTCACGACTTCCGACGGGTGCTGGACGCGCTTGGTCCAGGACATGTCGGAGATGTGGATGAGGCCGTCGATACCCGGCTCGATCTCGACGAACGCGCCGAACGAGGTGAGGTTGCGGACCTTGCCGTTGATGCGCGTGCCGACGGGGTACTTGAGCGGCAGGATGACCCACGGATCCTGCTCGGTCTGCTTCATACCGAGCGAGATCTTCTCCTCCGTCTCGTCCACCTTGAGCACCACCGCCTCGATGGCTTCGCCGATCGACACGATCTTGGAGGGATGACGGACGTTGCGCGTCCAGCTCATCTCCGAGATGTGTACGAGGCCTTCGATGCCCGGCTCGAGCTCGATGAAGGCGCCGTAGTTCGTGATCGACACGACCTTGCCGTTGACACGCGTGCCCACCGGGTACTTGGCGGCGACGTCCTTCCACGGATAGCTCTGGAGCTGCTTGAGACCGAGCGAGATGCGCTCGCGCTCCCAATCGATGTCCAGCACCTTGATCTCGAGCTCCATGCCGATCTGGACCATCTCGCTCGGATGCGAGATGCGGCCCCACGACATGTCGGTGATGTGGAGCAGGCCGTCCACGCCACCCAGATCAATGAACGCACCGAAGTCGGTGATGTTCTTGACCACGCCCTTCCGCACCTGGTCCTTCGCGAGCTCCTTCATGAGCTTCTCGCGCTTGCCCGCGCGTTCGGTCTCGAGGATCACGCGACGCGACACGACGATGTTGCGGCGACGCTTGTTGAGCTTGATGATCTTGAACTCGTACTTCTGCCCAAGGAGCTCGTCGATGTTCGGGACGCGGCGAAGCGCGATCTGCGAACCGGGGAGGAACGCGTCGACGCCCATGAGGTCGACGACCACGCCACCCTTGATCTTCTTGACGAGCGTTCCTTCGACCGGCTGATCGCTCTCGTAGGCTACGCGGATGCGCTCCCACACGCGCATGAAGTCGGCCTTCTTCTTCGAAAGGACGACCGAGCCTTCCTGGTCCTCGAGGTGCTCGAGAAGCACTTCGACTTCATCGCCCGCCTTGAGGTCGGGCATGTCCTTGAACTCTTCGAGCGGAATCGTGCCTTCCGACTTGAAGCCGATGTCCAGGACAACGAGGTTCTCGCGGATCTCGAGGACGTGCGCCTTGACGATCTCCCCTTCTTCGATCGAGGCGAGCGTGCCGTTGTACAGCTCCAGCATGCGCTCGTACTCGTCGGACGAGAATTCGTCCTCCTCGTACAGTTCGGGGCGGCGGTTCGCCAACGGCCGCAGCTGGCTCTTCTGCAGGTCGCGCTTCTCGCGCGCGGTCAGCTTGCCGTAGATGGGCGCGTCGCCATTGAGATCCGCCTCCTGGGCGGCGGCGATTTCAGCGGCGAGCTCAGGGCTCAGTTCGGTGCTCATACTTTGAGGTTTCTCCAGAATCGCGGAACCACACTCGCCGCGCCGAGAAGAGGGGAAAGGGAAAGACCGGAACCCCGAAACATAGGGGGGAGGGGACCAGTCTACAAGGCGCGCAGCCGGTCCCTGGTCGCCCGGGCCAGCGCCACGATCCGCTCCACCTGTTCCTCCTGCGTGACGGTCGTGGTGTCGATGGTGATGGCGTCGCGGGCGGGCGCGCTCTGGGTTGCATCCTGGGCATCGCGGGCCACCAGCGCTTCCGCCTCTTCAGCGATCTCGGCGTCGGTGGGGCGGCGCCCAAGGCGCTGGATGAGCCGGCGCCGGGCCCGTTCCCAGGTATCGGCGATGAGGAACACCTTGAGCGGCGCATCGGGGAATACCGCCGTCCCGATGTCCCGGCCATCCACCACCACATCGACCGCAGCGCCGGCCGACCGGACCTGCGCGTTCACCCACGCGCGCACCTCCGGCATCGCCGCGACCCGGGACACGTGACGGGTTACCGTCGTGCCACGCAGCGCCTCATCCTGATCGCGCCCGTCCACCAGGGGGAGCACCGATCGCTCAGTGAGCCGCCAGGTGACACGGGTCCCACGAGCCAGCAGCGAATCCGGTGTCCACGTGTCCGGCGCCTCGCCGGATTCGACCGCCAGGAACGCCATGGCCCGATAAAAGGCACCAGAATCCACGTGGCGCACATCGAGGGTCTTGGCGACCCACTGCGCCGTGGAACTCTTGCCGGACGCGGCCGGGCCATCGATGGCGATCACGAGCGGACGCCGCGGGGCGGCCACGGTGGCCCCCGTCCCGCCCGCGACCGCGGCGAGGTCGCGCCAGAATGTGGGGTACGAAACGGCGACGCACCCAGGGTCATCGATGGAGATACGATTGCCCGGCAGTGCGCCAAGTACCCCGAACGCCATCGCCAGCCGGTGGTCGCCGTGCGTGACGACATGCCCCCGCAACGGCCCGCGAGCACCGGTCACCCGCATGCCGTCAGGGTACTCCTCGGCATCGGCCCCGAGCGCGCGGAGATTCGCCACGACCGCCTTGATGCGGTCACTCTCCTTCACGCGCAGTTCGTGGGCATCCCGGATATACGTGGTGCCCTCCGCCCGGGCCGCCAGACAGGCCAACATGGGGAGTTCATCGATACAGCGCGGAATCTCGCCCCCCGCGATCGTCGTCCCGAGCAATGGGGACGGCCGCACGATCACCGTGCCGATCAGCTCCCCGCCGACTTCGCGTGCCTCGTCGATCGTGAGCAGCGCCCCCATGCGCCGCAATACATCGAAGGCGCCGGTGCGCGTGGGGTTGAGACACACGTTCTCGAGCCGGACCTCCCCGGCGTCGGCCAGCGCGGCGAGCGCCGCGAAGAAGGTGGCCGACGAAGGATCACTGGGGACGACGACGTCGGCGGGATGCACCACCTGCCCCGCCGGGAGCGTCACGGCGCCGTCGCGGACTTCCAGGTGAACGCCCCTGGCGATGAGCATGCGTTCGCTGTGATCGCGCGAGCGCGTGGGTTCCTCCACCGTGACCGAGACGCCCGACGCGAGGCCGGCCACGAGCAGCGCCCCCTTCACCTGCGCGCTCGCGTGCACGTTGATGTAGTGAATGGGCGAAAGCGGCGCACCCTCTACGCGCATGGGCAGACCATCATGCCCCGCGGCCCCTTCGAACGTGATGCGCGCACCCATCTGCGACAGCGGCGTGGCAATGCGCTGCATGGGCCGACGACTCAGGCTCGCATCCCCCTCGAAACGGGCCGCACGTCCCGCGAGCCCCGCGACGAGTCCCGCGAGCAATCGCGTGGTGGTCCCGCTGTTGCCGCAGTCGAAGGCCGACTCCGGCGAGTGCAGCGCGCCGAGGCCCCGCCCTTGCACCACGAAGTCTTCGCTGAGGGCAGGAATGTCTGCGCCCATGGCGCGCAGTGCCGACGCCGTCGCATGCACGTCCGCCGACGGCAGAATGTCGCGAATACGGGTAGGACCGTCAGCCATGGCCGCAAAGATCAGCGCACGGTGACTGATGGACTTGTCACCAGGCGCCCGGATGGTGCCCTGCACCACCAGCGGCGCACCAGTGTGTGTCGCCTCCGCACTCAACGCAGCCATGCCTCCAAGGCGGTGGCCGCGTCGGTCTTGTCGTCGCGGTACTTCACGATCACCGGCGTCTGCAACGAGAGCCCCTGCGCTTCACCGAAGGGCGAAGTGACACGGCGTGCCCCCGGCACCACCACAGCGCCCTCGGGAATGATGAGCGGCTGATCGGCCGACGCGCGATGCACGGTGTCCTTCACGAGATCGTATACCGGCGTCCCGCGGGTCAGAATGACGCCGGCACCAAGGACCGCCTTCGTGCGCACAACGGTCCCCTCGTACACCCCGCAGTTGCCGCCAACGATCACATCGTCCTCGATGATGACCGGCGACGCATTGATCGGCTCGAGCACGCCGCCGATCTGGGCGGCAGCGCTGAGGTGCACCCGCTCGCCGATCTGGGCGCAACTGCCAACCAGCGCGTGCGAGTCCACCATCGTACCACGGCCGACATAGGCGCCGACGTTGATGTACATGGGCGGCATGCACACCACGTTCGGCGCCAGATAGGCGCCGCGCCGAACAGTGGACCCGCCGGGCACGATGCGCACCTGATTCTCGAGCCGGAACTCCCGCGTGGGATACGTGTGCTTGTCGACGAAGCTGAACGGTGCCGAGGAGGGCATCGACTGCATGTGCCCGATGCGGAATCCCAGCAAAATGGCACGCTTCACCCACGGGACCGCGTGCCAGGTGCCCTCCTCGTCGCGGCGCGCCGCGCGAATTTCCCCGCGTTCGAGATGGGCCATCGCGCTGTCGAACAGGGACTGGGCATCGTGCACCAACGGTGCCCCGCTGTCGAGCAAGTGCGGTTCGTTGAGGCGCGCTTCGAGTTCGGCAAGAGTCATGGCCATGGTCGGAAAAGCTTTCGAAGAGGAAGAAGGATTCGGCTCAGACCAGCGTGACACCGGCGTGCTCGAGCGACGCGCGCACGCGCGACCGCCAACTGTCAGCGAGCGGCACGAGCGGCAACCGCAGACGATCCTGGAGGCGTCCCATCATGAAGAGCATCGCCTTCGCCGGAATGGGATTCGCTTCCACGAAACAGGCCTCGATCACGGGCGCCAGCCGCGCATCCACCGCGCGCGCCGTTGCAAAATCGCCGCGCGCGCACGCCTCGCTCAGCTGCACCATGAGCGCCGGGACCACGTTCGACACCACGCTGATGATGCCGTCACCGCCGTGCGCCATGATGGACAGCGTGAACCCATCGTCACCGGAGAACACCCCGAAGCCGTCCGGGCGCTCACGGATGATCGTCGTGATCTGCGACAGGCTACCACTCGCCTCCTTTACGCCCACGAAGCGCGGATCGGCGGCGAGTTCGAGCGTCGTCGCCACCTCCATGTTCACCGACGTGCGCCCCGGCACGTTGTACAGCATGATCGGGAGCTCGCACGCATCGGCGATGGCCCGGAAGTGGGCCAGCAGGCCCCGCTGCGGTGGCTTGTTGTACATGGGCGTCACGTGGAGCAGATGCGTGGCCCCAATGGCCTGCATCTCCCGCGACGTGGCGATCGCCTTCTGCGTATCGTTACTGCCGGCGCCCGCGATGACGGGGATGCGGCCGTTCACTTCCTCGACCGTGATCTCCACCACGCGCCGGTGCTCAGCGGAGGAGAGCGTCACGGCCTCGCCCGTGGATCCGCAAGGCACGAGCATATGCACCCCCGACGCGAGCTGCCACTGCACCAAGGCGCGCAACGCCGACTCGTCGAGGGAGCCATCAGCGCAAAACGGGGTGACGAGTGCGGTACCGCACCCGTGCAGGACTGACGGAGCCATGGGCCTCAGCGGCGACTGCCCGACGTGTCGAGCACGTCGCGCATGGTATAGACGGCGGGTCCGCGTGCGCCGGCCAGCCAGCGCGCCGCCGCGAGCGCGCCGTCAGCGAAGACGCGGCGGTCACGCGCCGTGTGGGTCAGGGTGATCTGTTCGAACGGCGCGTCCATGATGACCTCGTGCGTGCCCGGTACACTGCCCACACGCACACTCGAAATGGGGACCGCGCGCCCGAGCCCCACCTCCAACCGTTCACCGATGGCGATGCCCGTGCCCGACGGCGCGTCCTTCTTCGCTTGGTGATGGGTCTCCACCACGTGCACATCGAATCCGGCCACCTCGCGTGCGCGCCGCGCGGCGTCCTCGGCGATGGCCAGGAAGAGCTGGACCCCGATCGAAAAGTTGGGGGACCAGAGCGCCGGCGTCCCGTACCGCGCCACGGCCGATTCGAGCCGCGCAAACTCCGCCGTCCATCCGGTCGTGCCCACCACCACGGGGCAGCCAAGGGCAAGCAGCGCCTCGACGTTGTCCAATGCCGTCTCCGGCGTGGTGAACTCGATGGCCACGTGGGCGCCATTCAGGTCGGCGGTCGTGAGCCCCCGCGAGGTTGCCACCGCATCGAGGCGGGCGACCACCTCGCACCCGCGTTCGGCCGAGAGCGCATCCAGCGCGCGGCCCATGCGCCCCATGCCCACGAGTGCCACACGCACGGGCGTCACCGCTGGAGGGCGACTCATGCCGGCGTTTCGAAGAACGTGGCGTGCAGGCGCTGCATGGCCGGCACCACATGCTCGTCGTCGATAACGAGCGTGAAGTTGATCCCCGTCGCCGACAACGACGCCATATGCACCGGAATGTCCCCGAGCGCCGCGACGGCCTTGGCCATCGCGTGGCCGCTGTCGGAGATCCCAGCACCCACGATTGCCAGCAGCCCGGCGCGCGGCGAAACCGACACGTCCCCGAAGGCGGCGAGGTCCTGAAGAATCGCCGCCAGATTCGACGCATCGTCGAGCGTGACGGACACCGACACCTCACTGGTGGTGACCACGTCGACGGAGGTGCGATGCGTTTCGAACACTTCGAACACGCGGCGCAGAAAGCCTGGCGCGAGCAGCATGCGCGACGAACGCAACTTCACCATCGTGGTGGCGCGCTTGCCGGCGATGGCGCGCACCGGCAACCTGGGCGCGTCAAACGCGATCATCGTGCCCTTCGCCTTGGGGTTCCGCGAATTGAACACGTAGACGGGAATGCCACGCTGGACCGCCGGGGCAATCGTGGCCGGATGCAGCACCTTCGCACCGAAAGCCGCCAGCTCGGCGGCCTCGTCGAAACTGATCCGCTCGATCAGTTGAGCCGCAGGGATCACCCGCGGGTCGGCGGTGAGCATCCCATCGACATCCGTCCAGATTTCGATCGCCGTCGCATCGATGGCGGCCCCGATAAGCGACGCGGAATAGTCCGATCCACCACGCCCGAGCGTGGTCGTCACGCGCGCACCCGTGGCGCCGACGAAACCGCCCATCACGGGGATACGCCCCTGCTGTACGTGCGGGACCAGCTTCTCCAGCGCCGCCTGCCGGATACCCTCGACCTCGGGCTCGGCCTTGGTGAAGAAATCGTTGGTCCGCATCACGTCACGCGCATCGACGAACACGGCGGGATACCCACGCTGCCGAAACGCTGCCGCGACGATCTGCGACGACAGCAGCTCACCGATGGCCGCGACCGCATCGAGCGAACGCGGCGTGAGGTAACCAAGCGTCTTGAAGGCTTCGGCCAGATGGGCGAGTTCGTCGAACGTGGCGCTGATGTCGAGCGCCAGCTCCTCGGCCTCCGAACTCCCCTGCAGCAACGCCGTCGCCTCGCGGAGGTGGCGATCGCGGAGCTGTTCCACCAACTCCAACGCGGTGAGCAACTCGCCGTTCGCCGCCTTGTTGGCGATATCGAGCAGCACGTTCGTCGCCCCCCCCAGCGCCGACACCACCACCACCGGCTGCAGGTTGCGCTTGCCGTCGATGATCTCGATGACACGACCGATGGCCGTGGCATCTGCCACCGAGGTCCCACCGAACTTGCAGACGATCACGGCGCGAGATACCTCGCCAGCTGGCCCGTCTTCGCCAATAGCTCCGCGTTGAGAATCGAGCCGCCCGCCGCACCTCGGACCACGTTGTGGGACATCGCGACCAAGCGCAGATCGAACAGGTGATCGGCGCGCACACGCCCCACGGTGGTGGCCATGCCGCGGCCTCGATTCACGTCGCGGCGCGGTTGCGGCCGATCGGGCTCATCACGGATGATCAGCGACGGCTCAGGGGCCGACGGCAACCCGCGCACGGCGTCGGTGCCCGTCCAGTTGCGCAGCGCCTCGAGCGCTTCCTCGGGCGTGGGCTTCCTGGCGAACGCCACCGACATGCACACCGTGTGCCCATGCTCCACGGGAACGCGATTGGCGTGCGCGCTGGTCACGATATCCGCGTACTGCACTGTGGTCCCGTCGAATCGACCGAGCAGCTTCACCAGCTCCGTTTCGATCTTCGGCTCTTCGTCGTTGATAAACGGAATGACGTTGCCAAGAATATCGAGCGAAGGCACCCCCGGATACCCTGCGCCGGACACCGCCTGCATCGTCGTGGCGAACACCTTCGTCACCGTGAACGCCTCGTGCAACGGCGCCAGCGCCGCGGCCATGACCGTGGTCGCGCAGTTGGCATTGGTGACGATACCGCCGGTCCAGCCACGATTGGCGCGCTGCACGTCGAGCAACGCGAGATGATCACCGTTGACCTCCGGGATCACCAGCGGCACGTCGGCGTCCATGCGATAGTTCTTCGCATTCGACAGCACCATGCGTCCGGCGCGCGCGAACGCGGGCTCGACCTCACCGGCCACGCCCGAATCGAGCGCCGAGAACACGATGGGCGCGCTGATTTCCTCCGGCGTGCAGTGCTTCACCACCAGCGAGGCCACGCCCGCCGGCATCGTCCCCTCGAGCCATTTCGCGGCGTCCCGATACGATTTGCCGGCGCTACGCTCGGACGCGGCGACTTCGACGAGATCGAACCAGGGATGCGCATCGAGCAGGCGGATGAACGCCTGCCCAACGGCACCGGTCGCGCCAAGAACGGCGACCGGCCAACGGGTGACGGAGGGTGTCATGCGAGAAGAGTGCGAACGATTCGGACGTACGCGTCGACCGACGCGTCGAGTTCCGCCACATCGATGTATTCGATGGGCGTATGGGCCACGTGAATGGAACCGGGCCCGAACAGCAGCGGCGTTCCCCACCGATCGAGGAGAGGGATATCGCTCGTATAGGCTACGGGCTCCACCTCGAACCCGCTGATGCTCTGAAAGTGCTGCGCCGGAATGTGCGAGCCCCAGACGAGCTCGGCCCGGTCCCCCGCCCACGTGGTGAAGGCGGCGCGCACCGGTTCCACGTCGCCGACGAGGCGGATCATGATTTCCGCTTCAGCGAGCCCGGGCACGATATTGGCTTCCGTCCCGGCCCGCAGCACGCCGATGTTGTACGTGGTTTCCCCGAGGATGGGATCGGTCGGCAGCGGGAGCGCACGCAGCTCAGGCAGGAGATCGAGCATCGTTTCGAGTGCACTCTCGCCGAGATGGGCATAGGCCGAGTGTGCCTCGCGCCCGCGCACTCGCACGATCACGCGCTGTGCGCCTTTACACCCCGACGCCAGCTTGCTCTCGGTCGGCTCACCGTTGACCAGGAACCGGCTGGTGGCAGGCAACCGATTCGCCGCGCGCGCGCCCGGTGAGCCCTTCTCCTCACCCACCACGAACAACAGATCCACCCGCTCCTCGCCAGCATCCGCCAGCCGCTGCGCCGCGATCATCATGGCCGCCGCGATCCCCTTGGCGTCACAGGCACCGCGACCGTAGAGACGGTTGCCCTCGAGCCGCGGGGGCACAAACGGTGGCACCGTGTCGAGATGTGTGGAGAGGGTGACGCCGCCACCCTTGCGCGTGGCCCAGAGGTTCGAGCGCCCCGGCTCGACCTCCTGCAGCGAGACGGTCCAGCCTCGCGCGATACACCAGCGCGAGACGAAATCCACGGCGTCACGTTCACGACCCGTCGTGGATTCGATGGCGAGCAATTCGGAGGCGAGCGTGACGACGTCGGACATCCCGACAAGATACATCTACCCCGGTGCCCGGCGCGCCCCCGCCTCGACCGGCGTGTCCTCCGAAATTCTACGGAAGCGACACCCCGACGGTCGCGCTCAGCGCCGCTCGAGGAACTCTCGAATCACAGCGTTCAAACGCGCGTCGTCCATATCGTCGTCCCACCCCGTCGGCACGAGCGCAATGACGCGGTGCGCGCCGGAGTTGCACTCGATGGCCACCACGTCATCGCTGGCGAGGGCCGCGGCAGCGGCGCGCTGATCGACGGGGACTTCAGGAAGTTCGAGGCAGATCCAGGTGGTGCCCTGCTCGTCCGCTACGGTGCGCACTGCGTCTCCAGAAATTGAGGGGAGAGGGGAATGCGTGGAAAGTACCGGACGAAACACGCTCCGGTCAGTACCCTCAGCGCGGGGCAATACGACACCGCACGGCCTCGTGCCACCGCACTGCCTCTCGGGGCATACCCGGAGCGGGACTCGAACCCGCACGCCCTTGCGAGCACAAGATTTTAAGTCTCGCGCGTCTACCGATTTCGCCATCCGGGTACATACCCACCGCATGCGACCAGCGGCCGCACTCCTCGCACACCCAAAAGTCTTGACGCCAATGCAAAACGGGAGCGCTCAGGCGCTCCCGTTTCGTACCGTCCAACATTCTTCGCCGCGAACGGCGAGAGCGGGAAACGGGACTCGAACCCGCGACCCCAACCTTGGCAAGGTTGTGCTCTACCAACTGAGCTATTCCCGCATGCGCCAGCCCGAAAAGCCGGCGACGGACAGGATAGTAGCCGTCCAACGCGCGTGGGACAAGCACCCCCGGCCATCGGAGCGGGTCAATCCCGCAACCCGAGGGCGTGCCGCGCGAACCACAACGTATGCGCCAGCAGCCCGGCGAGCGCCGCGTCGCCTCCGTTCCCCACCGCACGCCCGTCGCCGTCGACGAACTCGCCGGCAATGCCACCATCGAGGGCGGCGCGCCGGAGCCACGTGAGCGTGTCCTGGCTCTCAGGTCCCAGCAAACGGCCCACATGCAGCAGCAGAGCGGCCGGCCCGTCCCCCTCGGGCTTCAGTGCGCGTGCCGTCCGACGAAAAAGGGAGTCATCCCGGTCCATGGCCTCATAGAGGGGCAACCACAGGAGCGATCCTGACGGGTCGTCGTGCAGCGCCGAGCCGCCGGCCATATCGATCGCCGTGGCCAACCTGGCCTTCTCCCCACGCTCCACCGCGAAGTGGCGCCGAAGCGCCGCGCGGACCGCCGCAGGGTCTTCGACCGAGGCCGCCGCCTCCTCGTCGAGTGTGCGGCGAAACACGTCGAGCGCCAACGCCACGGCGGCATTGCCATGCAGGGTGAACGGAAACGGCGCCGGAGCCCCCGAGGCGGTCACCTCGGTCGAGTAGAGCGGCACGCGTTCATCGCGCCGGGCCACGATGTCGTCGTGGCTCAAGTACAGGGTGTCGGCGACGACGGGATCCTCGACGATCCGGTCGTCACCGGTATCACGGATGTACCGGTCGGTGGCAATCGCGAAAGCCGCTGGTCCCTCGACGGAGAACCCGGGCTGGAAGAGGGTGCCATCGAGATAGTGCACGCCCTGCCCCGGCGCATAGCCATGGAGCTCGCAGGCGCGGATCAGCAGCTCACGCGCAAGCCCGCTGTCGGCCAGCTGCACGGCCGGCAGCGTCCACATGAGCGCTTCCCAGTCACGCACCGTTATCCCAGCGCCATGCCACGGGGCCCGGGTCCGCACGAGGTAGTAGTGCGCATCGTCGAGGCCACGCCCCACCGCGTAGAAGTACGCGAACAGCAGATTGCGATTGAGGAGCCGGTCGATGGCGTCGTTCCCCGTGGTCTGTTCGAGCGTGGTGAGCGCCTCGCGCGTGGCGCTCAGCAGGGCTCGCCATCCACGTCGGCGGAGGACGCTCACCGTAGCCTGCGCCCCGTCGCGCTCAGGGCCGACCGCAAGGTAGAACGCCGTCTGCACCGCCCCACCCGCCGGCGCCGTGATCTCCCGACGAATGGCGAACGGGCGCGGCGATCGCGACGCCCCATCCGGGACCTCGACACGCGCAGGCCCGTCGGCGCCAATGGCGACCGCCACCAACCCCGGAATCGCCGCGCCCTCCAGCAGCACGACGTCATCATCCCCGTGGCTGACCACGTGCTCATCGTCGAATGGACGCGCGGTCCGCACGCGCTGCTGCCGATGACCGAGTGTCCCCTCGAGCGCGACCTCCAGCGTCACGTCGGCACTGGAGCGATTCTCCACGGCGATGGTGTACACCGCACCGGCCATGTCCGCATCTCGCCCGTACGGTGCGAAGATCGTGCCCCGCACGAGGAGCGTACCGATCGTGCACGTGAACGTCGGCAACCACCCGACGGCCCGCTCCCATGCAATCCCCTCAGCGGCCAGCGCGTGTTCCGTGCCATTGATCCGAATCACCGGCCGCAGCAGCGGCGCCCCACGCCCGGCGACGAAATCCGCGCCCCCTGCGACCTCGATCGCCGCCCGCGCTCCACGATGCAGCACGCCCAACGCGTGAATGGCACCGTCAGCCGGATTGATGCAGGGAATGCTGAGCCAGTGATTACCGGTGAGCTGCCAGGGAACAGTGGGAATCGAGCGCATGGGTACCGGAACAGCGCGGAGCGATCACGCTGCGGAATGTGGAGGACCCCGGCAACACCTCCCGTTTCGTTGACGGGCCAGTCCTGTCGGGCTAAGGTGCGACGTAGTCTGGTAATCTAGCCGCTTCCCCCGATCTCCCTGTGTCTCCGATGAAAAGCCAGAGCCACGTGTTGCGTACCTTGGTCGTGATGCTGGCCGCCGCCATGACAGCACTGCCTCCCGCCACCGTGCGGGCGCAACGTGTCGCCGGTGTGGGGGAGGATGCCCTACCGATCCCGAAGGGCGGATACCGGATCCTCGTCGGCGGACTCTGGAACGATCACGACGCCGTCTTTACGCCGGGGGGGGCGAATCGCACGCGCGGCCGGCTCTCGGGATTGTCCACCGACAGTCTGGGTATCGGCCTCCTGCCTCAACTGCGTGCGACGCAGGCGGGCATTCGCGCACTTTCCGGCAACAATGGGTTTGCCCTGTCACTCGGTCCACTCGAAGCACGCGGCGAAGTCCGCCAGAGCATCGTCCCGTTGGCGCTCGATTATGGCGTGACCCGTCGCCTCTCGCTCCGCGTCGTCGTGCCGTATGCTGAATCGCGCGATATCAGCCAGCTGATTCTCAACCGCGCGGGCACCGGAGCAAACGTGGGGCGCAATCCCGCTTTCGGCACGACCGGTGCCGCCGTGCGCGCGACGAACGGCGCCGTCGTGGGCCAAATTGAAAGTGCGCGCGCCGCGCTCGCTGCCGAAATCACTCGTTGCGCCAATGCTGCGGCCACAGGTTGCACTGCCATCCGCGCGAATCCCGCTGGCGCTCAGGCGTTGATAGCTCGCGCCCAACAGACGCGCGCGAATCTCGTGACCGTGTACGGCGACGCCTCGCGCGGCGGCTCGCCGGTAGTCCCGTTGAATGGCTCCACCGTGCACACCGCCGTCGTGGCCACCATTGCCGCGCTACGCACCGACTTCGGCGCGTACGGTATCACCAACATCACCGCCAACGCGCAGCCGGCCCCTGCTACCGTCGTACTCGGTCCTGGCGGCATTGGTACCATCGCCGGCGACACATCCTTTGGCGTGGGATATCGTCGGCTGGGAAACACGCGCCGTGCCGGAATCGGCGATGTGGATCTGACGGCCACGTATCTGCTCTTCGACTCGTTCACGGCCGACCAGGTGAAGCGCCTGCTCTCACCCACGCGCGGCGTCCGCACGAACCTGACGATGGGATGGCGGTTCGGTACCGCGGGCGCCGATCGCACCGACGATGCATTCGACGTCCCCATAGG
>Ga0164293_10001518_pt1 | contig 19402 bp, 16 predicted proteins | sample GEODES118metaG_FD_111487 | JGI IMG/M metagenome (GOLD analysis project Ga0164293, IMG submission 111487) | Eutrophic lake water microbial communities from Lake Mendota, Wisconsin, USA - GEODES118 metaG | ecosystem: Environmental > Aquatic > Freshwater > Lake | place: USA: Lake Mendota...
AACTTCATTTACAAGAACTGGATCTAATGCCGAAGTAATTTCATCTAGTAGCAACATTCTGGGATGAAGAGCCAGTGAGCGAATAATCGCTACTCGCTGCTGCTGACCACCACTTAAACGATCTGGGTATTGCCCAGCTTTATCTTTTAGACCGAAACGCTCAAGAAGTTTCATCGCTTCATTCTCTGCTTCTTCAACAGCAACGCCGCGAGCATGGATAGGGGCAAGGGTTATATTCTGCAGGACCGTCTTATGGGGAAATAGATTGAAAGCTTGAAAAACCATCCCAAATTTCTTTCGAACTTCATCAATATTGGCCTCAACTGCTGAAATCTCCTCCCCATCTAGGTAAATAATCCCATCGTCAATCTGCTCCAATAAATTAATGCATCTAAGCAGAGTAGATTTCCCTGACCCTGAAGCACCAATAAATACAGTTGCCGTATGTTCAGGAACTCGAAAAGAAATATCTTCTAGAACTATTTCACTGCCAAATGCCTTCCGCAGCTTTTCAACTACCAAAATTGCACTCATTAAGCATTTCCTTGTGCATTTTGACGCTCAATGGACTTTCTTAAAGTTCTATCAGTGAATCTAGTCAGAGGAATTGTTACTGAAAGAAATATCAGAGCTGCAATAACATAAGGGGTGTAATTAAAAGTTCTACTACTTGCTATCTGTGCTGCTCTAACGGCATCAGTGACTCCAAGAATTGAAACCAGGCCTGTATCTTTTATCAAGGCAACTAGGTCATTTAATAGCGGTGGAGTTACACGCCTTAAGGCTTGCGGCAAAATCACATGCCTAAGTGTTTGAAAGTGACTTAAGCCAAGTGATCTCGCTGCTGCTCGTTGACTTGGATGAATAGTTAGGATTCCACTTCGAATTACCTCTGCCACATAGGCTGTATAGGTAATGACAACTGCCAACGTTCCAAGTATCAGAACATTATTGGTGACTCCCTGCAACCTTAAGGCTGGAACCCCAAAACCAACAAGAAGAATCACCAAGAGCATTGGTATTCCACGAAAGAGATCTACATAGACCGTAGCTAAAAGTCGAAAAGGAGTAAGGGCTGGTGACCTTGAAGTGCGTATCAATGCAACAGTTAGGCCAAGAATTGCAACAGATGTACCGGCTATTAGAGTTAAAAGGGCATTAGTTCCAAATCCCAGAATTATTTTTGGCAAGACCTCGACTCCATAAGCCCAAGCAAAGAAGGTGTCAGAGAGAGATTTCCAACCGGGAGAAGTAAAAATTACCAGAAGCAAAGAACCTATTACTAGAAAGCTAGAGAGTGCTGCAGTTAAAGCTTTTCTTTGATTTTTATTTTTTCTTGCTCTACGTCGCGCCTCTTCATGAGCGCTAGGTTGCCATTTTCCACCAAAGTCATAGGGCGTAACACCAGATTCATCTCCAGTATTACGCCCCATGCTTCACTTCTTCTTTTCTTAAACTATCTAGTAACTATTTTAGGAATGGCGCTCCAGCGGTTGCTGCGAGCCACTTCTCTGTAATAGCAGCCAGGGTTCCATTATCACGAATTGTGTCAACTGCTTTAGTTACACAAGAGGTGATTGGGCTGTCCTTGGCCAAAAGTAATCCAGCTCCAGCATCAGCTGACTCTGAATTCTCTAATTGGCCAACGATAATTCCCTTAGGAACTTCAACAGCGGAGAGGTAGAAAGCGGTTGGCAAATCTACAACTAGGCCATCAATCTGCCCATTCTTCAATGCTGCAACTGCTGCTGCATTGTCATTGAATACCTGTGGCTTCAAACCTAATTGGTTTTCAATAGCATCAAGAGATGTTGAAGCAACTGCTGCACCAAGTTTTGGATTCTTAGCTTTTAGATCAGCAATGCTTGTAACTCCCTCAATCTTGCTTCCCTGGAAGGAAACTATTGATTGATTAGACTTGTAATAGGCACTTGAGAAATCAACAACCTTTGCACGATCTTCAGTTATTGAATATTGCTGGATATTGAAGTCAAAATTCTTTGGTCCTGGTGCAATAGCGCCATCAAATGTTGTTCTAACCCACTTAACTGCTGATTGGTCATATCCAAGCTCGCTTGCAACAGCATATGCAACAGCTGGCTCAAAGCCCTCGCCTGATTCTGGGGCATCATCGATAACCCATGGATAGTAGGCAGGTTCACCTGTTGCAATTGTTAGAACTCCTGCTTCAACTGTTGCAAGAGATTCTGGCGAGCATGTTGTTGACTCACTTGTTGCGCCTTCATCACTTGATGAAGAACATGCTGTGATTACTAGAGCAGTTAGAAGTAAGGGAATTAATTTAAAGAGTTTTTTCACTTTTTTTTCCTTGCCTTTCGCAAATTAGGAGCTTAAGGCCTGGCAATAGTTGTCAGACCCGCGCTTGTCGATGCACTTTGCAATCGACCAGGTCCTCACCCGGAGCACCCCACCGCGGTGGAGGGTTGCCGTCCAGTTAGCCGGGGCTTAATGCTGGAACTCTTGACCTAGGGCGGACTTTAGAAAACTTAAGGTAAAAAGTCCATCTCAACACTTGCCATGCCATGGGCCTGGGCCACTGCTTTATAGGTGATCTGGCCATTATGGACATTTAGCCCCTTAGAAAGGCCAGGGTTTTCAGATAGCGCCGCTTTCCAGCCCTTATTGGCAAGTGATAGAGCGTAGGGCAGTGTGGCATTTGAAAGAGCATAGGTGGAGGTAAGGGGCAAGGCTCCTGGCATATTTGCAACACAGTAAAAGATGCTCTCATGAACCTTAAATGTTGGATCTGCATGCGTTGTCGCCTTTGAATCCTCAAAGCAGCCACCTTGATCAATTGCGATATCAACTAAGACTGAGCCCTTCTTTAACTGCGAAACCAATTCATTGCTAATTAATTTAGGAGCCTTTGCGCCATGAATCAAAACAGCTCCGATGATTAAATCTGATGCAAGAGCTTCTTGCTCTATCTCATGGGTATTTGAAACTAAAGTCTTTACCGCTCCATTAAATATCTGATCTATATAGGCAAGCCTGCTCTGATTTAAATCAATAACCGTTACATCAGCTCTCATACCTAGAGCAATCGTTGCCGCTGCAAGACCTGCAGTTCCTCCGCCAAGGATTAAAACTTTTCCAGGCCTGACTCCCGGAACTCCTCCAAGTAATACTCCTCGCCCTCCAGCGCTTGCCTGGAGAGCTGCTGCTCCAACTTGTGGAGCCATACGCCCTGCAACCTCACTCATTGGAGCAAGAAGTGGAAGAGTTGAATTCAACTCAACTGTTTCATAAGCAATTGCTGTGATGCCGCTTTTGATTAGCGCCTCAGTGCACTCCTTAGAGGCTGCAAGATGAAGATATGTGAAGAGAACTTGGCCAGCTCTCATCCTCTGGTATTCCCCAGCGATTGGCTCTTTAACTTTTAAGATTAATTCAGATTCAGCCCAGAGTTGATCTGCTGAGGAAAGTATTGTTGCTCCAACGTTTTTATAGTCATCATCTGAGATTGCGCATCCAAGACCAGCTGAGCTCTCAACTAAAACTTTATGACCCTGGCGGATAAATTCTCTAGCTCCTGCTGGGGTTAGAGAGACTCGATACTCATGGTTCTTTATCTCTTTTGGAACGCCAATGTTCACCTCTAGATAGTACCTGAGAAAAGCTCACTACAAATTTTGGGGTGTAGCTCACTTCGCATCTGGGCAAATGAGTTAGGGGCCCAACCGGAGTTAAAGACCTGTCTAAGTAATTTACTCATCGCATAGCTTTGATCATCACTATCTGCTCTATCTAAAGCTCTCTGCGCAAGCGCCCCATCACCGCGTTCATAGGCAACGGCTGCAAATAAATTAGCAACTGGGGCGATGTAGCCCTTTGGCGCAATTCGAAGCAACCATCTCCAGGCAGTGAAGTAGATATCAAGGCTTTCAGCGCTAACACTTCCAAGTGCATAATCTCTAACCTGCAAATCCTTAAGGCGGACCAAAATCAGAGAGATTAACGCTTTATCTCTTACAAAGCCATGAGATTTAAACTCTTCCATAAATTCATCTACAGCGCTGGCTCCCTGCCTTTGAAAAGCTATTGGATCTTTTTCATAATCAATCAGCTCGACGCTTCCAATTAGTTTAAGTAATTCCTCATCGCTATCAAGTGGCGAAATTGAATCGATTAGCTGCTCAAGAGTTGCATAAGGGATCGGCCTGCCCTGGGCGACTTGTTCTGCAGCAATTCGTGAATCAATTAATTCAGGTAGTTGACTTCCCTGACTTGGACAGCAGCTCAAGTCTTCACAAATAAGTGATCGGTATCGATCCTTTTCAACAGTTATGACCTCTCGAAGGCTAAGTCCAAAATCAGTGATAGCGGCAAGAACTTCTGACATGATTTCATTTTGGCTCTGCCCAATTTCACTACTATAAAAAATCGCAATAACAGAGTCAGTGCCATCTCTGGATAGGTGCGAGGTTAGAAGCCTTAACTCATCTGCGCCAATCTGATCTGGAAAATCTATTCGAATTGCCATAGCAATTGCATCGCTATTGAGGCTCAATAGCACTATTGAATCGGTTGGATTAAACCCAATTAAAAAGGGAACGGCTGCAATAAGATCTTTAGGAGTTGTAAGAGTTGTCATAGGCAAAGCATCTTGGGACCGATTGATCTATGTTTTTTCAATCTGGAGAAATGTTGATAACTATCCTCTGTAGATACCCCGGGCAGGTCGAATCTCTAGATCTCTCCTCACCTTCTGCACAATCACTCCATCAATTGGCGCGCCAAGAGATCCTGCTCTCCAAAAACCGCTCCAGGTAGTGGTTAGTTCCACTGTCTTCTGACCCGAACTTTTATAGGTATTTTCAATTAGCATTAATGGGTATGGGGCGCCAGCAAGCCTGGTGCCATAGCTATTACCATCTCCAAATTCCCAGAAAAACTCAGGAGTTAGATGAATTGTTATTGGGGTGCCAAGAACTACAAGTACTGTGGTGAAATGTAAGGGAGTATTAGTTAAAAAGTTAACGCTCTGATTTACCAAGATGTTATCTAAAGGTTGTGTAATTATCTCTCCCCTAGGAATTAAGCTCTTAACTTGATTGCTAATTTGAGATCCAGAAATTCTCTTCACTCTTGGCTTTGGCGAAGGTTTTGGCCCTAGCGCCACGGCTTTACTTGTAGCAACTGGCTTTGGAAGCCAGGGAATCCAAGGCTTCTTTATTGTTGGCCTTGGCGTTGGCCTTGGCTTTGGTGAAGTTGATGCCTCCCCTCCTGCCTTACCTTTCTTGACTGTGATTACTACTTCATTGCTCTCTTGATCGGCTTTAACATCAATACATGTCTCGCCCTCACAGGCGCTATTAGCAGTAGTTATCGAAGAAATTAATATCAAAATTGCTAGAAGAGTTATTCGCATCCTGCAGATGATGCCTCTTTAATCTCTTCAAGAAATAGCAAAACTTAAGGCTTTGGGGATATCACTGCCCTGTGGAGTTATACTGGCTAGCAAGTCTTTTAAGAGATTCTCTAATCACAGCCCCATCGCTACTTCTCCATAGCGGCGGCATAGAGTTTAAAAGCACTGATCCATAGCGTTTATTAACAATTCTTGAATCAAGGATTGCCACCACCCCGCGATCTTCAATAGATCGAATCAATCTTCCCGTTCCTTGAGCAAGAAGTAGTGCAGCCCTTGGCAGTGAGACTTGCATAAAACCAGAGCCGCCAGATGCATCTATCTGGGCAGCTCTTGCCGACATCACTGGATCATCAGGTCTTGGAAAAGGTATTCGATCAATTGCTACCAAAATACAAGATGGCCCCGGCACATCAACTCCCTGCCAGAGGCTCATAGTTCCAAGCAATATTGAAGTCGGATCTTGCGCAAATTTTTCGACTAATACTCCAACGCTATCGCCCCGCCTCTGGGTAATAATCTTTATTGGAAGCTCTGCCAATACTCGCCTTAGATGTTCATCAGCCATCTCAACTCCACGCCATGATGAAAATAGCGCCAGTGTTCTTCCCCCTGCAGCATCAATTAGCTCACCTAACTCAACAAGAGCCTGCGCACTTGGCCCATCTCTTGTTGGCTCAGGAAGATCTCTTGGAAGATAGAGCGCTCCTTGGCTGGCAAAATCAAAAGGTGAGCCAACATCAAGTGAGACTAAATTCTCTGGATCAATATCACCCCCGCTATCACTACTTTCATCTTGACTAGCCTCTAGCGGATCAATTCCAAAACTCTTAGCTATTGCAGCAAAACTATTTCCCACACTCAACGTTGCGCTAGTTGCGATAACAGGAGTTTTAGTAAATAAGTTCTCGCGTAATAGATGTGAAACTTCAAGTGGAGCAAGATAGAGAGTTGAAAAAGTAGGCTCAAACCAGAGAACTTGATTACTGCCAATTTTTAGCATCTTGGATGCAGTTACTTTAATTTCATTTACCGCCCCCTTTACCCGAGCCCGCTCAGCTAAAGCATCTGGATCAACAATTAGTGAATCGGCATTAATTAGAGCAATAGCGCTCTCTGCTCCCTCTTTTATCTTTCTTACCCAAGGAGCAAGAAGAAGTGGTAGTTCTTGAAGCTTTCTCTCATCGCTACTTTTGATTCGAAACTCCTGGCCATACTCATCAAGTGCTCTGCTAAATCCCTCGCAAGCCTTACCTAGCGCTTCAGCAGCTTTTCCTGGAAGGTGTTTGCGCAGCATATTTGCTGCTCTACTAGCTCTTGCTGCAGTTAGCTCCTCTGTTACTGCTTGAGTAGTGCGATCCATAAACTCATGAGCCTCATCTAAAATCACTGCATCTCGCTCTGGCAATATCGGATGAGAGTCAACGATTTCAATTGCAAGTAAGGTGTGATTGGTAACGACAATATCTGCGCTCTGGGCCTTTGCTTTAGCCTTCACTGCAAAACATTGCGCTCCAAAGCGACATTCATCAGCCCCCACACACTCTCTTCCAGATGTTGAATTAGCTAGCCAGACTCGTCTATCAACCTCAGGTGCATCGTCTCGATCTCCCGAGATTCCATCTCTACTAGCCCATTGGCGGAGGCGACGAGCATCTGATTCAAGTGATGAAATCTCAACTAATACCTGGCTATCAACGCCAGAGTCATCAGCATTCATCTTCTGCAGACATAGATAATTTCCAACCCCTTTATAAACAGCAAAGGAGATACTTCTCCCCAATTCTTTCTCTAAAGCCTTTTGAACCTTAGGAAGATCTCGCTCAATTAATTGTCGCTGCAGCGCAAGAGTTGCTGTTGCAACAAGTACTCGTTTGCCATGAACCAGTGCTGGAACTAAATACGCCAAAGACTTTCCAGTCCCAGTTCCTGCTTGAACTAGGAGGTGATGGCGATCTTCAAGGGCATTTGCAACTGCCTCTGCCATCGCAATCTGGCCAGCTCTCTGGCTTCCCCCAATTGCCTCAACTGCTGCTGCTAGCGCCTTTCTAACTGACTCTGCGCTCATAGTGGCAACCTTATTCTTATTTCATTTGCAATGATTAGAAATTGCTTACTTAAACTCTAAATAAATAGCGTTAAATGATTTAACCCCCCAAAGTTTCTTTGGGGGGTTAAGGATCAAGGAGCGACAATCTCTCCTGTAATTACTTTTCTAGCTACATCCTGAGGTATTTCCGCAACCTTCACAGACATAGCAAGCACCTGAGGCTCTCATCTTTACTCCACAGGTAACACAGAGTGGAGCATCTGATTTAACGCCAGCGATCTTCTCCAGTAGCTCTGTTGAAGAACCAATCTGGTGGAGCGAAGTATCAGCCTTTGCAGGCTTTGCTACTGGCGCGCTGGCCTTCTTCTCTTCAACTACCTCAGGTTTTGCCTCAACAATTTGAGCATATTCACCGGTTTCAAGGGCTGCTGCTCGCTCTGCTGCGGTATAGATACCAAATGCTGCGCGCTCTTCATATGGCAAGTAATCAAGTGCCAGGCGGCGGAAGATGTAATCCATCATTGATTGGGCCATACGAATATCTGGATCATCAGTTACTCCGGATGGCTCAAAACGTGAGTTTGTGAACTTAGAGACATAGGTCTCTAGTGGCACTCCATATTGCAGACCGATTGATACTGCAATTGAGAAGACATCCATAACGCCTGCAAGAGTTGAACCCTGCTTACCAAGTTTTAAGAAGATCTCACCTAGCTGGCCATCTTCATATGTTCCAGCATTCATATAACCCTCTGCCCCGCCAACTGAGAACGATGTAGTTCTTGAAGGACGTGACTTTGGTAGGCGCTTACGAGTTGCAGGAGCAGGAGCTGCGCTTACCTGATCATCTTTGCCATTGTTCTTTGACTTTGCATCAGAGAGTGGCTGACCAACTTTGCAACTATCGCGATAAACGGCAAGAGCCTTAAGCCCTAACTTCCATCCTTCGTAATAAACCTCTTCGACATCTTCAACGCTTGCATCAGCAGGAAGATTTACCGTCTTTGAGATAGCACCTGAGAGGAATGGTTGGCATGCAGCCATCATTCTTACATGGCCCATTGGAGCAATAGATCTTGTTCCAAGCGCGCAATCAAAGACATCGTAATGCTCAGCCTTTAGCCCTGGGGCATCAACTACATGGCCATTAGAGGCGATATATTCAACAATCGCTTCAATGGTCTCATCGGTATAGCCCAGCTTCTTTAGAGCTTGCGGGACAGTTTGGTTAACGATCTGGAGTGATCCTCCACCAACCATCTTCTTAAACTTAACAAGTGAGAAATCAGGCTCAATACCAGTGGTATCGCAATCCATCATTAAGCCGATAGTTCCGGTAGGTGCAAGAACGGATGCTTGAGCATTTCTCCAGCCATTCTTCTCACCAAGTGAAATACAGCTATCCCATTGCTTATTAGCCTCAGCCAATACATCTCTATCAAGAGTTGAAACTGATTTAGCAGATAGTGATGCTGCCTGGTGCTTCTTCATTACTCGAGTATGAGGAGCTGCATTTCTGGCATATCCCTCATATGGGCCAACAATTCCAGCCATCTCAGCAGATCTGCGATATGAAGTACCGGTCATAAGTGAGGTAATTGCTCCAGCCAGGGCTCTTCCGCCCTCTGAATCATAAGCAAGTCCTGATGCCATAAGAAGAGCGCCAAGGTTTGCATAACCAATTCCTAGTTGGCGATAGGCCCTTGTTGTTACGCCGATTGCCTCTGTTGGGAAATCTGCAAAACAAATTGAGATATCCATTGCAGTAATAATCATCTCAACTGCCTTAACAAAGTTCTTTGCATCAAATGATCCATCGCTCTTTAAAAACTTCATAAGATTTAAAGAAGCTAGGTTGCAGGAAGAGTTATCAAGTGACATATATTCCGAGCAAGGATTGGAGGCGTTGATGCGACCTGTCTCAGGGCTGGTATGCCAATCATTGATTGTGGTGTCATATTGAATTCCAGGATCTGCGCAAGCCCAGGCAGCCTCTGCCATCTTGCGAAATAGTTGACGGGAATCAACCTCTTCCATTACCTCACCGGTTGCGCGAGCTGTTAGACCAAACTTGGCTCCGCTTTCATAAGCGCGCATAAATTCATCATTTACACGGACAGAGTTATTGGCATTCTGATACTGCACAGAGATGATGTCTTTGCCGCCGAGGTCCATATCAAAGCCAGCATCGCGAAGGGCGCGAATCTTGTCTTCTTCTCTTACCTTAGTTTCAATAAATTCTTCAATATCTGGATGATCGATATCTAGAACTACCATCTTGGCAGCTCTTCTAGTTGCTCCTCCTGATTTGATTGTTCCAGCAGAGGAATCAGCGCCGCGCATAAATGAAACTGGGCCAGAGGCAGTGCCACCTGATTTCAATAGCTCTTTTGAGGAGCGGATACGAGAGAGATTTAAGCCAGCTCCCGATCCACCTTTGAAGATCATGCCCTCTTCGCGATACCAGTTAAGGATCGATTCCATCGTGTCATCAACTGAGAGGATGAAACAGGCAGATACTTGCTGCGGAGCTGATGTTCCTACGTTAAACCAGACTGGAGAGTTAAAGGAAAATACCTGGTGTAGGAGCATATAAGTTAATTCATGTTCAAAAATTTCAGCATCTTCTGGAGTTGCAAAATAACCATGCTCTTTTCCAGCTTTGGTGTAGGTAAGGACAACGCGATCGATAACTTGCTTTAGTGAGTGCTCTCTATTTTCAGCTCCCACTGCGCCGCGGAAATACTTTGTTGTAACGATGGTTGAGGCATTAACTGACCAGAAATCTGGATACTCAACGCCGCGTTGCTCAAAGACAACCTCGCCGCTCTTCCAGTTGGTCTGCACCACATCGCGTCTCTCCCAATTAACACCCTCGTATGGATGTTGGCCAGAAGTGGTGTAAATACGCTCCATACTTAAGCCTTTTTCCATCTTGGCTTTCCCCGATGGGCGATTGATTACTGTGTCCGACATTTCTTATTTCTCCAGTTTCTTCTTGAATTTTTAATTTTTGTTTTTAAAACTTTTCTATCTTTTTCTATTTAATTTTTTTACTGCTATCTACTTATCGGACTTTTCATTTAAGTTGCGGGGAGGCAACTTGAGATTCGCTCTCTAGTTCTGACTTTTCGATCGGCAGGGCCCGGAGAAGAGCGATCTCGCCTTCGAAATCTTCAAGGGAGGAGAAGTTACGGTATACCGAGGCATAACGCAGGTAGGCGACCTCATCTAATTCGCGAAGTGGCGGCAAGATAGCCATGCCAACCTCTTGAGCTTCGATCTCTGCCTGTCCTGTGGAGCGAAGCGCCTCTTCAACCCTCATTGCAAGTAGCGCTAGATCATCATCATCAACTGGCCGGTTCTGGCAGGCTTTGCGAACACCATTGATGACTTTCTCACGGCTAAAGGGCTCTGTTGCTCCACTGCGTTTGATGATGGAGAGAACTGCTGTTTCAGAGGTTGAAAAACGTGAACCGCATTGGGTGCACTCTCTCCTGCGACGAATTGAGCTGCCTTCATCACTTGGACGCGAGTCAATGACTCGAGAATCCTCATAACGACAGAAGGGGCAGTTCACGGCGTGTCGTCCTCTCAATCCTGGGCATTTCCTGAAATCGGGTGTATTGGAGCCTTAGGTGCCAACCACTACTTATGGAAGCATATCCCAATTCAACCCCAATATCTAGGGGTAAGAGTAAAGCAACGGTTGAGAGTTCCGCAACTTATAAAGAGTATGAGCCTCTACGGGCGTGTCGGGATATAGATCTTCTGGCCAGCTTGGAGGTTAGGCGATTTCAAGTTATTGACTTCAACAATATCTGCAACCAGGGCTCGTCTATCGGCCTGCGGGGCAATCCCCTCAGCAATTGACCAGAGGGTATCTCCTGGCTTGATGCTGATCTTCAGATAAGGGCTAGAGATCGACTCGCTATTAGATCCTGCCGTTGCGCCATTAAATGCTGCATAGCCAGAGAGAAGCAGTATGGAGAGTGAAGAGATAACTGCCAACCTTGCTAGCCCTCGACCACGGGGGGTTAGTCGCAGAGCTGCTGGGCCTTGATTTATAGGGGTTTTCACGCGCCTGGCATCTTTAGCAAGGAACGGATTGATGGCGATCGTCGTCATCTTCTCTCTCCAGATACTTCTAGAACCGAACTAATCCAAGAGTGGGGATACTCTTCGAACGTCTGTTCTAAACCCAAAGATACACCTCCCCACCGACATCGGCAAGTTTTTTTAGAACATTTGTTTGATTTATTCGCAACTTTGTTCTAAACTCCAGCTATGAGCAAAAAACCTTCAAAGCTAAGCGAGCTGCCAGATGGCCCCGTTGATGAAAATGGCCTCACTCCAAGGCAGACCAAAATCCTGCTAGCAATAAAGGAGGCGATGGAGACTAATGGCTATCCCCCTTCGATGCGTGAGATCGGTGAAGCTGCAGGGCTCTCCTCCCCATCGAGTGTTAAATATCAATTAGAGGCCCTTGAAGCCAAAGGCTGGATCCGTCGCGACCCATCTCGCGGAAGAGCTTTAGAAGTTCTAACCCCAGGTGATGAGAGATTTGAAGATATTAAGCCAGAGCGAACTCATAACGTTCCATTAGTTGGTCGAATTGCAGCTGGTGGCCCAATTCTTGCAGAACAAAATGTTGAAGAGGTATTTCCACTTCCTGCATCACTTGTTGGCGAGGGCGATCTATTTATGCTTAAAGTCGTTGGAGATTCAATGATCGACGCTGCAATCTGCGATGGAGACTTTGTTGTTATCCGCTCTCAGAAAGATGCTAATAAGGGCGAGATTGTTGCAGCGATGATAGATGGTGAAGCAACAGTTAAGACCTTTAGCAAGAAGAGCGGTCAGATCTGGTTATTGCCAGCAAATGATAGCTACCAACCTATTGATGGAAATCAAGCAGAGATTCTTGGAGTAGTAACAGCAGTTCTTCGCTCGCTCTAAATATTAATTAACAGAGTACTTCTCAAGGGCGTGCGCTAAAGATCCATCAACCATGGCATGAAGCGATGTTCCTTCAGGTAAATACTCTTGACTTAATATCTCGCCATGTTCATGGATCTGACTTACCAAATCCCCTCTCTCATATGGAAGCACAGTTCTTATCTCAATCCTTGGCCTTGGAAGAGATGACTCAATAGCGCGGATGAGTTTTTCAATGCCAACCCCGCTATGAACTGAGATTAGATAAGCATCAGGTTCTTGGATCAATACCTGAGCAATTACCTGCGGATCTGCAATATCTGCCTTATTTAAGGCGATAATCTCTGGAATCTTTGCTCCCCCAACATCAGCTATTACCCCTCTAACTGCCTTAATCTGACCTAGCGGATCTGCATGTGAGCCATCAACTACATGAACGATTACATCAGCTCCTGAGACCTCCTCTAGCGTTGATTTGAATGCATCAATTAAGTCATGGGGCAGGTGTTTAACAAATCCCACAGTGTCACTTAAGGTGTAGGTGCGACCATCACGTGTCTCTGAGCGTCTAACAGTTGGATCTAGCGTTGCAAAGAGAGCGTTCTGTACTAAAACTCCAGCATTAGTTAAACGATTTAATAGCGATGATTTACCAGCATTGGTATAGCCCGCAATTGCAACTGAGGGAATGGAGTTTCTCTTTCGCTCTTGTCTCTTGGTATCTCGGGCGACTTTCATATCGCCAATCTCTCTGCGAAGCTTTGACATCTTGTCGCGGATTCTGCGGCGATCGACCTCTATCTTTGTTTCACCAGGGCCGCGCCCACCAATTCCACCTGCCTGACGAGATAGTGAATCACCCCAGCCGCGAAGGCGGGGCAACATATAACTCATCTGAGCTAACTCAACTTGGGCCTTACCCTCTTTGCTCTTGGCATGTTGCGCAAAAATATCCAAAATCAGCGCAGTGCGATCAACTACTTTAACTTTCACCTTATCTTCTAAATTTCTTAATTGAGAGGGGCTCAGCTCTCCATCACAGACAACGGTATCGGCCCCAGTTGATTTAACAATTTCCTTTAACTCGCTAACTTTTCCAGAGCCAATAAAGGTTGCTGGATCTGGTTTATCACGGCGTTGAATAAGGGCATCCAATACTGTTGACCCTGCTGTCTCAGCCAGCGCGGCAAGCTCCTCCATAGAGTTCTCTGCATCTTTAACGCTTCCCTCGGTCCAAACTCCAACAAGAATTACTCGCTCAAGTCTTAACTGGCGATATTCGGCCTCAGAGATATCACTTAACTCAGTTGAGAGGCCAATAACTCTTCTAAGCGCCTGTCGATCGCTTAGATCTTGCTGCGTTGATTGAAATGAATCAGGGATAAATATCTCAGAGTCAAACTCTGCTGCTACCTGCTGGCTCTCAGAGATTAGATCCTCTATCTCTGGCAGCTCTTTTTTCTTAGCCAAGATAAGGCCCCAAATCAAAATCTTTTATTAATACCGCAGGGCCAGTTAACGTGGCGTTGGAGTGTGGATCAATGTCTACAACCAATCTTCCTCCTGGTGGGTTAATCACCCATTTAGCCGGCAATTTCATCCCCTTCTTTAAAGTTGCAGCTAGAGCAACTGCGCAGGTTCCAGTTCCGCAAGATCTCGTCTCCCCGCTTCCCCGCTCATGAACTCTCATTGCAAGTTCGCCATTTTCTAGAAATTGAACAAATTCAACGTTAACACCCTCTGGATACTCCTCTTTAGGGCGAACCACTGGTGGATCTTTTAAATCACCGACATCATCAAGGGAATCAACAAATACCACAGCGTGGGGATTTCCGATATTTAAGTTATAACCGCTCCAGACTTTGCCATTATTGGCAGCTGTAATTTCGCCATCGATTACTTCAACCTGCCCCATATTTACACTGATATCTCCTGCCACATCAGCGCTTAAATACTTAGCTCCATCACGAGTTAGTATTGAAAAAATCCCTGCGCCTTGATGGCCTCTATCTACTAAATACCTAGCCATGACTCTTATTCCATTGCCACACATCTCGGCAAGTGATCCATCTGCATTTCGATAATCCATAAACCATTTACCATCGCGCTTTATTACTCTTATTAGCCCATCTGCGCCAATGCCGCTTGCCCTATTACATATCGCTGCTGTCTGTTTTGAAGAGAGATTATTCTCATCATCTGGATCAAAGAGGATTACAAAGTCATTCTCAGTGCCATGGCCATAGGTGGCGGTAAGTGGAGCTTTCATCTAGGGCTAATAGTAGAGGAGATGATTTTCTCTAGCAGTTGCTGCCTTGAACTCCCTTTAATCCAAGTAATTCGCTCATCTCGTGAAAACCAGGTCTCCTGCCTTCTGGCATATTGCCTAGTTGCCCGCTTTGTTTCCTCTTTAGCTTCGCTCTGACTTAACTCGCCTTTGGCAAACTTAATTACCTGGGCATAGCCAAGGGCAGCTTGCGCTGTTCTTGCCTCCAATAACCCTTGAGAAATAAGCCCTTTTACTTCATCTACTAGCCCTTGATCCCACATCTTTTCAACTCGAGTATCAATGCGAGATGCAAGAGATGAGCGCTCCATAACAAGACCAAATTGCTTGGCAAGTGGATATTTACTACTTCCAACTCTTGGCAGATTTGCGGTGTAGGGCTTGCCAGTTAATTCAATAACTTCAAGTGCTCTAACGACTCTTCTTAAATTCTCCTTAGGAATTGCTGCCGCTGCTGCCGGATCTAACTTAGCAAGCCTTTGATGCATGACATCCTGACCCAACTCTTGCCCTTGCTTAGCAATCTTCTCCCTTAGCGCTGGATCAGTATCTGGAAAATTAAGATCATCTAAAATTGCCTTGATATAGAGCCCAGTTCCGCCAACAACAATTGCTGGTTTATCAAGCTCTATTAGCTGGTCAATTATATTTCTAGCATCTATTTGATACTGAGCAACAGATGCCTCTTGATTAACCTTTAAAACATCAATCAAGTGATGTGGGATTCCTCGCCGCTGACTAAGTGGCAGCTTGGCAGTTCCGATATCCATGCCTTTATAGAGCTGCATTGAATCGGCATTTACTATCTCTCCCCCAATAGCCTCAGCAAGTGATAAAGCTAAATCACTCTTGCCAGTTGCAGTTGCTCCGCAGATAACAATGACGCTCATTTATAGTGAACGCTCTTTAAAGTCGGCATTCCTAGCGCAACTCCTTTTGACTCTGCCTCAGCTTTTCTGGAGCTAAAGGCATCCCCGCCTCTAGTTGGGCGGATGCTGACACTTTCTTTATCGCCAAGGATGAAGTGAGCCTTTGTCTCTCTAATTGTTAGCTCAGTAATATCTCCAGGCCTGGCAGTAGCTGGGGCTTCAAAGTGAACGAGACGAAAATCTCTACTCTTTCCAGTTGCGCTAGAGCCATCAATGTCAGTGATTAATACTTCAACTCTTTTTCCAAGAACTTCGCTATTTACCCGGGCTGCAACTTGATTTATCTGCTGGTGGAGGCGGTCATAGCGCTCAGCAACGATCTGCTCTGGAATCTGATTCTCCATAACAGCAGCCGGGGTGCCTGGACGCTTTGAATATTTGAAGCTATATGCGGCGAGAAAGCCAACCTCACTACAGAGATCAAGAGTGGCTTGAAAATCTGCCTCGCTCTCGCCAGGAAATCCCACAATAACATCGGTAGTAATACTTGCTTGGGGAAGAGCGCTTCGAACTTTGCTAATGATTGAGCGATAGCGATCGACTCGATAGGAGCGGCGCATCGCTGCCAAGATTGCATCAGATCCAGATTGCAACGGCATATGAAGATGGGGCATGACATTTTTTGTCTCAGCCATTGCTTGGATTACATCATCGGTGAAATCTCTTGGATGAGGAGACATGAAGCGAACTCGCTCAAGGCCCTCAATCTCGCCGCAGGCTCTAAGCAATTTGGCAAAGGCTGCCCGATCGCCAAAGTCCACGCCATAGGCATTTACATTCTGACCTAGAAGAGTTATCTCAATAACTCCATCTGCAACAAGAGCTCTAATCTCACTTAATATCTCATCGCTACTTCGATCCTTCTCTCTGCCTCGAAGCGCTGGAACTATGCAGAAGGTGCAGGTGTTATTACATCCAACTGAAATTGAGACCCAGGCAGAAAATGGTGAATGTCGCCGAGCTGGAAGAGTTGAAGGAAAGTGTTCTAAAGATTCTTTAATTTCAATCTGAGCTCTCTTTTCAACCCTTGCTCTCTCAAGTAGAGCGGGGAGTGAGCCCATATTGTGAGTTCCAAAAACCACATCAACATAGGGAGCTTTCTCTAAAATCACTGACTTATCTTTCTGAGCAAGACAGCCACCAATTGCTATCTGCATCTCTGGTCTCAATTTCTTTGTTGGCGCCAGGAAACTTAGATGCCCATATAACTTGTTATCAGCATTTTCTCTAACTGCGCAGGTATTAAAGACGATTAGATCAGGATCAGATCCTTCAACTGCAGGGATATAGCCGGCTGCATCTAGCGAGCCTGCGATGCGTTCAGAGTCATGAACATTCATCTGGCAGCCCAGAGTTTGAATTACATAGGTACGGCTCACTAGCGAATCGTACCTATCTATCTATCGAGCTAATTTATGAGCGCGAAATTCCCAGCTCTGCCAATACTCGAGAGACAACACGGCCAGAAAATCCTCGCCTTGATAAGGCTCCATGTAATCTGCGGTATGCCACCTCAGGTGCAAGGCTAGTAACGGCTCTCGCCTTACGTTCAGCAAAAGTCATCGCATTGGCAAACTCTTCATCATCGCTGATATCACTTGTGATCCACTCAATTATCTCTGGCGAGATTCCTTTTGAGCGAAGCTCTCCGCTAATTATTCGCTTTGAGACCTTCTTAGTTCTCTGTCGTGATTCACTCCAGTAGCGAGCAAACTCGTGATCATTGATAAAGCCTTGCTCGGCAAGGCGAAAGAGAACTGCGTTTGCAATCTCTTCTTCGATGCCGCGAGATTTGAGAAGCTTAAAGAGCTCCCCCCTACTTTTCGCCCTTCGACCAAGTGCCATAAGGGCAATGGTCTGAGCTACTTGGTAGGGGTCGCTCTCAACTTCTACTGAATTAGAACTCGACATCAGCTGCGGCTTCATCGATTGCAGCTACTAGAGCTGGATCGACATCGCTCGCGGCAAAGTGAGCCCGGATCTTGCTTTCAATTTCATTAGCTAGAGCAGGATTATCAAGAAGGAATTGGCGAGAGTTCTCTTTACCCTGGCCGAGTTGATCTCCCTCATAGGTAAACCAAGCTCCGGATTTCTTCACAATTCCAAGATCCACGCCCATATCTAGAAGGCTTCCCTCTCTAGAAATTCCAATGCCGTAGATGATGTCAAACTCTGCCTGCTTAAATGGCGGAGCCATCTTATTTTTCACAACTTTGACGCGGGTACGATTTCCAACCGCTTCTTGTCCATCTTTTAGAGTTTCAATACGACGGATATCCAAACGGACTGAGGCATAGAACTTAAGTGCTTTTCCACCAGTTGTGGTTTCAGGAGAGCCAAAGAAAACACCGATCTTGTCACGGAGCTGATTAATAAAGATTGCCGTTGTCTTTGTCTGACTTAGCGCGCCAGTTATCTTTCTTAAAGCCTGTGACATCAAGCGAGCCTGAAGTCCCATATGGGAATCTCCCATCTCGCCTTCAATTTCAGCGCGAGGAACAAGTGCTGCAACGGAGTCAACTACAATTAAATCAAGCGCTCCAGAGCGAACTAACATGTCCATAATTTCAAGTGCTTGCTCGCCAGTATCAGGCTGAGAAACTAGAAGCGCATCAATATCAACTCCAAGTTTCTTTGCATATTCAGCATCAAAGGCATGCTCGGCATCGATAAATGCTGCAATGCCGCCGCTTTTCTGTGCATTAGCAATTGCATGCAGAGTTAGCGTTGTCTTACCTGATGATTCAGGTCCAAAGATTTCAACAACTCGGCCACGTGGTATGCCGCCAATTCCTAAGGCGATATCAAGAGCGATGGATCCAGTTGGAATAACCTCAATTGGAGTTGCTGTTCGATCGCTCATCTTCATTACTGAACCCTTGCCAAACTGACGTTCGATTTGAGCAAGCGCGGTATCTAGGGCTTTCTGCCGTTCGGCAGAGGGTTTTGCTTTTTCATTTGGATCTTTGGCTTCTTTAGCCACGGTCTTGCCTCTCTTCTCTCGTAGTTGGCTCCAGAAGGTACGGAATGCCACTGACGGCCTGACTTTGCAGTCGGCGGAAATGTGGAACCGCTCTGGTTGGGTATAACAGCTCGCCGCTGTTATGGGGATAAGTCTAGCCGAACATCTGTTCTAATGGCTTTTAAGACACGCAAGCCCTACCTTGGAGCCATGGTTGATCTAGCCCCATTTCAGAGCCCAAGGCCAGATGAATATGCCCCGATGCCAAAGCCTCTAAAGCGGCGAGATCTAAAGGGCTTAAGTATTCCAGATGGGCCAAGATCGCCCCTGCTGACTCTGAGATTCCAAAAAGATACCCCGGCCTTTCTTATAAATGCCAAGGCCGAATATGGCGATTGCAGTTCATTCTTTCTAGCAGGCCAGCTCTTTATCACCGCCTTCTCACCCGAGATGGTCAATGAGGTAACAGTGAGCAAGCAGGGAAGCTTTATTAAAGGCGTGGGCTTTGATCGGATGAGAAAAGTTTTAGGAAGTGGCCTTTTAACTAATGAAGAACCTATCCATCTTCGCCATAGAAGGCTGATGCAATCACCATTTCACATCAGCAAGATCTCAACTTATGCCCAGACGATGCTTGGCCTTACTCGCAAACACATCTCAAATTGGAGAGATGGCCAGGTTGTAGCTATTGGCCCTGAGATGATGTCCTTAACTTTCGACATAGTTGCAGATATTTTATTTGGCACAGATATCTCTGCAGATACCAAGCGAGTTCAAGATTCAATGCATATTGCCGTAGATCGCATCGAGCGCACCATGCTGCCAGGCCTTGATCGCCTCGATA
>Ga0164293_10001519_pt1 | contig 19402 bp, 20 predicted proteins | sample GEODES118metaG_FD_111487 | JGI IMG/M metagenome (GOLD analysis project Ga0164293, IMG submission 111487) | Eutrophic lake water microbial communities from Lake Mendota, Wisconsin, USA - GEODES118 metaG | ecosystem: Environmental > Aquatic > Freshwater > Lake | place: USA: Lake Mendota...
CCCGACGGGACCGCGCCACCGCCGCCGGGCAGCGCCCCGATCTTGTCGCGCAGTTCCAGAACCATGCGCTCGGCACCGCGCTTTCCGATGCCGGGAACGCGGGTCAGCGCGGCGACGTCACCGTCGGCCAGCGCCTGCCGCAACGCGGTGGCGTCGTAGACGGCCAGCGTGGCCAGGGCGATCTTGGGGCCCACCCCGGACACCCCGAGCAGCGTGGAGAACAGGTCGCGGGCGTCGCCGTCGACGAACCCGTAGAGCGTCATCGAGTCTTCCCGCACGATCATCGCGATGATGAGTCGGGCTTCGGCGCCCCGCCGAAGGGTCGCCAGGGTCGACGGAGTCGCCATCACCTTGTAGCCGACCCCTGCGGCCTCGAGCACAACGTGATCCAAGGCGATCTCGAGCACCTCACCGCGAACCGAGGCAATCATCTGGCCGCCTTCAGTTTGGCTTGGTAGGTGCGGCGTTGCTCGGCCGCCATCTGTTCGGCCTTGGCCATCCGGGCGATCATCGGCGCGCGCCAGCAGTGACAGATGGCCAGTGCCAACGCGTCCGCGGCGTCGGCCGGTGTCGGTTTCTGTTGCAGCTGAAGGATTTTGGTGACCATTGCAGTGACCTGAGCCTTGTCCGCCCGGCCGTTGCCGGTCACCGCCGCCTTCACCTCGCTGGGAGTGTGGAAATGGACGTCGATATCCCGGCGGGCGGCGGCCAGTGCGATCACTCCACCGGCTTGCGCGGTGCCCATGGCGGTATTGGCGTTCTGGTTGGCGAACACCCGCTCGATGGCGATGACATCGGGCAGGTGGGTGTCCATCCAATACTCGACGGTCTCGCTGATGGTCAGCAGCCGGCGGTGCAGCGGCTCATCGGCAGGGGTGCGCACCACATCGACGTCCAGGGCGATCACCTGCCGGCCGCCGCGGCTCTCGATCATCGAGAGACCGCAACGCGTCAACCCTGGGTCGACACCCATTACCCGCACGAGACCTCCCGCCCCAACGCTACGAACAGTTGTTCGATAGCTTAGCGGCCGGGGCCGACACCGCGTGTCAGTGACACGCGGAGCAGCGCATCGTCGTCAGTCCTCCCCCAACGACTGACTCCTCCTCGCTGCTCGTACCTCGCAGCGCATCGTCGTCAGTCCTCGTCGAGCTGGGCGGCGACGTCGTCGGGGATGTCGATGTTGGTGTAGACGTCCTGCACGTCATCGCTGTCCTCGAGTGCATCGACCAGCTTGAACACCTTTCGGGCGGTCTCCAGGTCGGCCTGCACGGTGACCGAGGGCTGGAAGCTGGCCTCGGCGGAGTCGTACTCGATGCCGGCGTCCTGCAGGGCGGTGCGCACCGCCACCAGATCGGTCGGCTCGCAGATCACCTCCCAGCTTTCGCCGAGGTCGTTGACCTCCTCAGCACCCGCGTCGAGCACCGCCATCAGGACGTCGTCTTCGGACAGCCCGTTCTTCTCCAGAATCACCACACCCTTGCGGGCGAACAGGTAGGACACCGACCCCGGGTCGGCCATGTTGCCGCCGTTGCGGGTCATTGCCACCCGGACCTCGCCGGCCGCGCGGTTGCGGTTGTCGGTGAGGCACTCGATGAGCACCGCTACACCGCCTGCGCCGTACCCCTCGTAGGTGATGTTCTGCCAGTCCGCGCCGCCGGCTTCCTCGCCGCCGCCGCGCTTGCGGGCCCGTTCGATGTTGTCGTTGGGCACCGAGGACTTCTTGGCCTTGGCGATGGCGTCCCAGAGGGTGGGGTTCCCCTCCGGGTCACCACCACCGGTGCGGGCCGCCACCTCGATGTTCTTGATCAGCTTGGCGAACAGCTTGCCGCGCTTGGCGTCGACGACGGCCTTCTTGTGCTTGGTGGTAGCCCATTTGGAATGGCCGCTCATTAGCCCCTCACCTGCCGTTCGTGCCGATTGATGCGCCGCTGAGTCTACTGCGGCGGCCCCACCGCCCGGTTCCCGCATCGAGTGAGAAGCCGGGCAGCGAAAGCGCGGGGCGGGCGGTCATGGCCGAAACACCAGCCGATGTGCGTCATGCTCGACCCATGGACAAATCGGCCGCCGCGAACGTGACGCTGGTGGATCCCGCGAATCCGCCGAGCCGCAAGGCGCCGCTGGTATGGGCTATCGGTGCGGGCATTCCGTTTCTGATGTTGGTACCCGCCCAACTGATGTGGATCGCGTTGGACGGCCGAACGGTGTGGCTGCATGTGTCGGCCGCCGCGCTGACGCTGCTGGGCTTCGTCGTGTTCGTGGTGGTCGCCCCACTGTGGCGCTATCGGGTACACCGCTGGGAGATCTCGCTGACACCCGGGCCGCCGGCGGTGTACACCCGCAGCGGCTGGATCACCCAGGAACGCCGCATTGCGCCCATTTCCCGGGTTCAGACCGTCGACACCTACCGCGGGCCGCTGGACCGGTTGTTCGGCTTGGCCAACGTGACGGTGACGACGGCGTCGTCGGCAGGCGCGGTACGCATCGAGGCGCTGGACTCCGAGGTCGCCGACCGGGTGGTGGCGCAGTTGACCGATATCACCGCGATCGGCGCCGAGGACGCCACGTGAGCCTGCCGACCGGATCGAGTCCCCCGCTACTGTGGCAGCGTCTGAGCCCGCGGATGCTGCTGGTGCATCCGGTGCACGAGGTGGCGCGCCAGCTTCCGTTGTTGATCGGCTCGCTGCTGCTCGGATCGGCGACCGGAAATCCGTGGTTGGTGGCGCTGGCGCTGGCGCTGGCAGTCGCGTTCGGCGTCCTGCGATGGTTCACCACCACCTACCGGATCGCCTCCGACGAGGTCCAGCTGCGCAGCGGGGTGCTGCAACGCAAGGTGCTGTCGCTGCCGCGCAACCGGATCCGCTCGGTATCCACCGACGCCCGGCTGCTGCATCGGGTTCTGGGCCTGACCGTACTGAGGGTGAGCACCGGCCAGGAGGCCAGGGGTGAGGGCGGGTTCGCCCTTGATGCCGTTGCGGCCGAACAGGTGCCGCGACTGCGGGCAATACTGTTGGCCGACTCGCTGGCCGTTCCGGAGCAGGCCGCAACACCCGGTCGGGTACTGGCTCGCTGGCACCCGGGCTGGTTGCGCTACAGCCCGCTGAGCTTCACCGGGCTGGCCATGATCCTGGCAGCGGTGAGTATCGCGTATCAGGCGGGAGCGGCTGGCGCGCTCCGCAATTCGCCGTTGGCGCAGTCAGGTCTGGACGTCGCGCAGCGATTCGGGGCCATCGCCACGGCCGCCGGCGCCGCGATCGTGGTGCTGGTGGCCTCGGTGGTGTTGTCGGTGCTGCGCTCACTGGTGACCTACGGAAACCTGCTACTACGCCGCGATTTCGAACTGCTGCACCTCGAGCACGGCTTGTTGAGGGTGCGCGAGAGCACCTTCGACATGCGGCGGCTGCGCGGCGGAACGCTGCGCGAGGCACTGCTGGTGCGGGCGTTGGCCGGGGCCCGGTTGGACGCGGTCATGACCGGGGTCAACGGGGCGGGCGAATCGTCCCTGCTGTTGCCGCCGTGCCCGGCGGCCACCGCGCAGGCGGTGCTAGCCGATCTGATCGGCAATTCCGATGCGGTGACCGGGCCGCTGCGCGGGCACGGTCCGGCGGCGGCGCGGCGGCGCTGGACACGGGCACTGGCGATCCCCGCGGTGCTGGCTCTCCTCGGCCTAGGGGTGGCCGTGCCGGCGGAGGTGCCGGGGTGGTTGTGGGTGGCGTGGGCGGGACTGACGGTAGGTTGCGCGCTGTTGGCCGCCGACCGGTCACGCTCGCTGGGACATCGGGTTTCGGGTGGCTGGCTGGTCGCCCGGTCCGGCAGCCTGCAACGCCGCCGCGACTGTATCGACGGGGCCGGCGTTGTCGGTTGGACGGTGCGACAGAGTTGGCCGCAGCGTCGGGCCGGGGTGGCGACGCTGATCGCCGCGACCGCGGCGGGCGTCAAGCGGTATCAGGTGATCGACGTTCCCGTGGAGGTGGCGTGGTCGATCGCCGCGGGCGTGTCGCCGTGGGTGGCACACAACCGGTGGGTACAGACCTGACTGCCGATCGCGATTATGCGCGACCGGTGACGATGTCGACGAAAAGCTTGTGCACCCGGCGGTCGCCGGTGATCTCGGGATGAAACGCGGTGGCCAGCACCAGGCCCTGGCGGACGGCGACGATGTGGTCACCAGCCGACCCGGGGACACGGGCGAGCACCTGCACGTCCGGCCCGACCCGCTCCACCCACGGAGCCCGGATGAATACCGCGTGGGCCGGACCATCGAGTCCATCGAACTCGACATCGCCCTCGAAGGAGTCGACCTGCCGGCCGAAGGCGTTGCGCCGCACCGTCATATCGATGCCGCCCAGCGGGCTCGCCTGACGGCCGGGTTCGCCGGCGTCGAGAATCTCACTGGCCAACAGGATCATCCCCGCGCACGAACCGTACGCCGGCATCCCGGCGGCCAACCGCTCGCGCAGAGGCTCCAGGAGCCCGAACTCGCGTAGCAGCAGGCTTATGGTTGTCGATTCCCCACCGGGAATGACCAGGGCGTCCACCGCGTCGAGTTCGCTGCGGCGGCGCACGGTGCTGACGTGCGCCCCGGCCTCCCGAAGTGCGGCGAGATGCTCGCGGGTGTCGCCCTGCAGGGCCAGCACACCGACGGCCGGGCCGCTCATCCAGAACCCGGCGTGTACCCGCGCTTATAGCGGGTGAGCCCTTCCTGAACAACGGCGGCGACCATGTCACCGCGACGGTTGTAGATCTGGCCCTGGGTCAGCGCCCGGCCACCGCGGGCCGATGGCGAGTTCTGGTCGTAGAGCAGCCATTCGTCGGCGCGGAACCCGCGCATGAACCACATCGCATGGTCCAACGAGGCGACCCCCAGATGGGGCCGAACCTCGGGGTAGTTCACCTGTGCCGAACCCAGCAGGGTCAGATCACTCATGTAGGCCAACGCACAGATGTGCAGCAGAGGGTCATCGGGCAGGGGGTCGCGGTGCCGGAACCACACCTGCTGCTGGGAGACCTTCCCGGGAAGTCTGGCCACCTGGTCTTGCGGCACCCTGCGGATGTCCCACTCGGCGAACTGAGCGATCCCTCCGCCGCCGAAAGGACTGTTGCCCGAAGCGGGATCGACGAGATCCTCGGGCGCTACGACCTGGGGCATCTCATCCTGATGCTCGATGCCGTCCTGGGCGGTCTGGAACGACGCGCCCATCGAGAAGATCACCTCGCCGTTCTGTACAGCGTTGACCCGGCGGGTGCAGAAGGAGCTGCCGTCACGCGGCCGATCGACCAGGTAGACAGCCGGCTTCGTCCCGTCGCCGGGCCGCAGGAAATAGCCGTGCAGCGAGTGAACCTGGTATCCGGGGTCGACAGTCCGGACCGCGGAGACCAATGCCTGACCGGCGATGTGACCGCCGAATGTCCTTGACAGGTAACCGGACTCGGGGTTGTAGACCCCGCCGCGGTAGATGTTTACTTCGAGTTGCTCGAGGTCAAGGATCTGTTCGATCGACATGCTCTAGATGCGGTCCTCGCTCAAGCGACTCACCGTGGCGCTACCAGCCGCGAGTCGCGAGCCGGTGGGGTTGAGGGATGTCATCGACGTTGATGCCGACCATCGCCTCCCCCAGACCGCGCGAGACCTTGGCCAGCACATCCGGATCGTCATAGAAGGTGGTGGCCTTCACGATCGCCGCCGCCCTCGACGCCGGATCCCCCGACTTGAAGATCCCCGACCCCACGAACACCCCGTCAGCACCCAACTGCATCATCATGGCTGCATCCGCCGGCGTCGCGATCCCTCCCGCAGTGAACAACGTGACGGGCAACTTCCCTGCCCGGGCCACCTCCACCACCAAGTCATACGGCGCCGCCAATTCCTTGGCCGCCACGAACAACTCGTCCTCCGACAACGACGTCAACCGGCGGATCTCGCCACCGATGGTCCGCATATGCATCGTCGCGTTCGACACATCCCCGGTACCGGCCTCCCCCTTGGACCGGATCATCGCCGCGCCCTCGCTGATCCGCCGCAGCGCCTCACCCAGATTGGTGGCCCCGCACACGAACGGCACCGTGAAATTCCACTTGTCGATGTGATGGGTGTAATCCGCCGGGGTCAACACCTCCGACTCGTCGACATAATCCACCCCGAGGCTCTGCAGGATCTGCGCCTCCACGAAATGCCCGATCCGCGCCTTGGCCATCACCGGAATCGACACCGCGGCGATGATCCCCTCGACCAAATCCGGATCACTCATCCGCGCCACCCCGCCTTGGGCGCGAATATCGGCCGGCACCCTCTCCAGAGCCATCACCGCCACCGCTCCCGCGGCCTCAGCGATCCGCGCCTGCTCGGGGGTGACCACGTCCATGATCACCCCGCCCTTGAGCATCTCGGCCATCCCGCGCTTGACCCGCGCGGTACCGGTCTGCGGATGGGCGCCTGAACCATTGGTTGTAGCTGCGCTGTCCACTGTGAGCTCCTTCGATCGGTGCACCTCTGAGTCTAGAGTGCAGCGTCGCGGCCGCGGATTCCAGCGGCTCTCAGCGGATGAGATGCGGGTCACTCGGGACGGGCCCGCCGTCGGCCACCCGATTGGCCTCGGCCAGGCGTTCGGCCAGTTGCAGCGGGTACACCTGCTGGCCGAGCGCCAGGAGTTCGCCGATGGCCGCGGCGTCGCACCAGCGGTGGCCGTGGATGTAGCGGCGCTCCAGTGCGGTCCACCCGGCAGGCGACGGCTCGAAGCGGCCGACGCGGTGCACGAAGTAGAACTCCTCGCTGGCCATCACGGCCCCGTTGAAGTGGATCAGCGACTCCCGTCGCCAGACCGGTCCGAGGAGTCGGTGCGGCTCGGCCCGCAGTCCGGTTTCCTCGGCCACCTCGCGCACCGCGGTGTCGAGCAGTGGCTCGCCGCGGCGGACCGCACCGCCGACGGTGAACCACCACCGCGGCGCGGTGCCGTCGGTGATCGCCGGGTCGGATCCGCACCAAAGCAGCACCGCACCGTCGTCGTCGAGTAGCACCACCCGAGCGGAGGTGCGGGTCGCCGGCGTCCGGGAAGTCACCGCTGCGCAGTCTCGGCGATCTCGAAATACGTTGGCAGCGGGGCGTGTCCGCCCAACCGCAGCCAGCGGACCGGGCGGCGCTCCCGCAGCGCCAGGGTGTCGCGCACGGCGTCATTGTGGAACCGGCGGGCCAGCAGCACCCGGGACTCGGCCTCCGTCAGTTCGGCCACCAGAGCGGGGCGCACGGCGTCCGGGTCGATCTGGCTCAGTTCGGTGGACAGTTCGTTCTCGCAACCCTCACGGGTCCACCGGGGTGCGCGTTCTGCGTCGTAGGCGAGTCCGGCCAGTCGCGCATCGCCGATGTCGGCGGCGACGGCCCGGGCAACCACGGCGCGGCGGGCCAGCGCCGCATCCAGCGCCTGCCAGGACAGGTCGTAGCGCACGTGGAGTCGATCCAGCCGGTTGGCGGTCTGATAGGCCCAGACGGCGATGGTGACCAGGACGGCCACCAAAACCGCGGTCAGGGACCAGTACAGTCCTGGCGCCATCAGGTGGCGGTTCCCCGGCCGGCCAGACCCGTCTGACCGCTCACGGCGACCTTCATCCCGGAGCCGGCGACGGTCTCATAGACCCGCATGATCTCGTCGGCCACCACCGACCAGTCGTAGCGGCCGACGGCCGCGGTGGCGGCTTTGACGTAGCGGCTGCGCAGCTTGGCGTCAGCGAGCACGGCGATCAGCCCCTCGGCCAACGCGGCGGAGTCTTCGACGTCCACCAGGCGCCCGGCCTTGCCGTCGCACAGCACCCGCCGGAAGGCGTCGAGGTTGCTGGCCACCACGGCGGTTCCGGCCGCCATCGCCTCGACCAGCACGATGCCGAAGCTTTCCCCGCCGGTGTTGGGGGCGCAGTACACATCGGCGCTGCGCAACGCCGATGCCTTCACGGCGTCGTCGACCTGCCCGAGGAATTTCAGATGCCCGGCCAGATCTCCGGCCTCCTGGCGTAACTCGTCCTCGTCGCCGCGGCCGACGATCAGGATCTCGATGTCGGGAAAATGCTCCACCAGCGCGGGCAGCGCGCCGAGCAGCACCGCCATGCCCTTGCGCGGTTCGTCGAACCGGCCCAGGAACAGCACCGTCTTACCGGGGCGGGGGTAGCCGGGCAGCGGCGGCGCGGATGCGAACGACGCGACGTCGACGCCGTTGGGGATTTCCACCGCATCGGAGCCCAGCGCCTCCATCTGCCAGCGCCGGGCCAGGTCGGAGACGGCGATACGTCCGACGATCTTCTCGTTCCAGGGCCGCAGAATGCCCTGAAAAATCCCCAGCGCCAACGACTTTGTGGTCGAGGTGTGAAACGTCGCCACGATCGGCCCCTCGGCGATCATCAGCGCCAGCACCGACAGGCTCGGCGCGTTGGGCTCGTGCAGATGCAGCACATCGAAGTCGCCGTGTGCGATCCACTTCTTGACCATCCGGTGGGTGGCCGGCCCGAACCGCAACCTGGCCACCGAGCCGTTGTAGGGAATCGGCACCGCTTTACCGCCGGAGACGACGTAGTCGGGCAGTTTCACGTGCGGCGAGGATGGCGCCAGCACGCTGACCTCGTGGCCGCGGGCGTGAAACACCTCGGCCAGTTGCAGCACGTGTGCCTGCACGCCGCCGTGGACGTCGAAGGAGTAAGGGCACACCATCCCGATTCGCATCAGGTTCCCTCGAGGTAGGCGCGCCGCTTCTGCGACAGGTCAGCCAGCCACAACGGCTGCAGCATGTGCCAGTCCTGAGGATGCTTGGCGATGTTGATGGCGAACCGGTCGGCCAGCGCCTGGATGATGACGCCGACGTCCCCGGAGCTGGTGTCGATGGCGTCGTCGATCTGGACGACGCAGTCCGCGCCGTCGTAGTAGACGTGGGCCGGGTGCAGTGGCGCCCCGGTCTCGATGGCCAGTTTCGCCGGGCCGGCGGGCATCCGGGTGGGTTTACCGAAGAACTCGACCGGCACCCCGGATCGGGTCAGGTCGCGGTCGGCCATCAGACAGACGAATGTGTTCTGCCGCAACCGCTCTGCGAGCACCTCCGAGGGCGGCCGGTCACCGCCCGTCAGCGGCAGCACCTCGAAGCCGAGGCCTTCCCGGAAGTCGATGAAGCGGTCATAGAGCGACTCCGGCTTGAGTCGCTCGGCCACTGTGGCGAAGGTGCCGTAATTCTGGGCCAGCCAGACCCCGGCCATGTCCCAGTTGCCGCTGTGCGGCAACGCCATCACCGCGCCGCGGCCCGCGGCGTGCGCGGCGGCAAAATGCTCGGCACCGACGAACACCCTGTCGAGCCGATCGGCCAGCGCGGACAGATCCATCGACGGCAGCCGGAAGGCTTCCCGCCAGTACCGGGCGTAGGAGGCCAGCGCGGCGCGGATCAGGGAATCGGGAACCTCGGCGGGGGTGCTGCCGATCACCCGGGCCAGGTTCTTGCGTAGCTGCTCGGGCCCGCCGCCGCGGGCGGCGTACCGGGCACCGGCGCCGGCGATGCCGCGCGCCCACGGCTCCGGCATCTCGCGCACCAACCGCCATCCGGCGGCGTAGCCCCAGTCGGTCAATCGCTCGGCGAAGGGACCCTTCACTGCTCGTCGCTTCCGGCTCCGCCGTCGCCGGTCGGCGCACCGGGTGCGGGGAGTTTGTCCATCGCCCCGGGCGAGGAGCGCACGCTGTGCACCCGCTGGCCCACGGTGATCAGGCTGGCCACCGCCAGCACCCACATCGCGATGTGCAGCGCCATCGGCATCGGGAAAAACGGCAGGTCAGAGATACCGGCGCCGCCGAGAGCGATCACCAGCCGTTCGGGCCGCTCGATCAGCCCCCCGCCGCCGTCCAGTCCACTGGCCTCGGCGCGCGCCTTGATGTAGGAGATCACCTGGGAGGTCACCAGGCAGATCATGGTCGCCACCACCAGGGATGAGCTGTGCAGTCCAAAAGCGGCCCACCACATGAGTCCGCAGAACACCGCCCCGTCGCTGATCCGATCGCAGGTGGCGTCCAGCACCGCCCCGAAGCGGGTGCCGCCGCCTTGCTGGCGGGCCATCGCGCCGTCGAGCATGTCGGCCAGCACGAAGAACCAGATGACCAGCCAGCCGATGAACAGATGACCGGCCGGATACAGGGTGAGCGCCGCCAACACCGAACCCGCGGTGCCGATGATCGTGACGGTGTCCGGGGTCAGACCGACTTTCAGCGCGGCCCGGGCGACCGGCACGCTGAGCTTGGTGTAGGCGGCGCGGGTCATCAGGTAGAAATCGCTCACGGCTGGGCGGCCCATTCGTCGGCCAGCAGCACGCGGGTGTCGCGCAGCAACTGGGGAATCACTTTGGTCTGGCCGACGACGGTGATGAAGTTCGCGTCGCCGGACCACCGGGGCACCACGTGCATGTGTAGATGCTCGGCCAGCGACCCACCCGCCGAGCGCCCCAGGTTGAGGCCGACGTTGAACGCATCCGGGCGCGACACCGCCTTGATCACCCGAATCGCCTTCTGGGTGAACGCCATCAGTTCGGCCGACTCGGCGTCGGTGAGGTCCTCCAGTTCCGACACCTGCCGATACGGCACCACCATCAGGTGGCCGGGGTTGTACGGGTAGAGGTTGAGAACCGCGTAGACCAGTTCGCCGCGGGCGACCAGCAGGCCGTCCTCGTCGGTCATGGTGGGAATGTCGGTGAACGGCTGAGAGGACCCCCCGGAACCCCCTGGGGCGCCGCTCAGGTTGGGCGATTCGACGATGTAGCTCATGCGGTGCGGGGTCCACAGCCGCTGCAGTCGGTCGGCGTCTCCGGTACCGCGGTCGATGAGCGACTCCGTTCCGTCGTCGCTGCGGTCGATCAGTTCCTCAGTCACTGTCGGCCCTCACCAATTCCGCGGTGGGGACGGCGTTGTGCCGACCACCGATCCAGGCCAGGATCGTGGCGACCGCGTGCTCCCGCGGCACACCGTTGATCTGGGTGCGGTCACCGAACCGGAATGACACCGCACCTGCTTCGACGTCGCGGTCCCCCGCGAGAAGCATGAACGGCACCTTCTGGTTGGTGTGGTTGACGATCTTCTTGGCCATCCGGTCGTCGCTGGCATCCACCTCGACGCGGACGCCCGCGGCACGCAGGTCGGCGGCCACCTCCCGCAGATAGGGCACGTGCTCGTCGGCCACCGGGATGCCGACCACCTGAACCGGGGCCAGCCAGGCCGGGAATGCACCGGCGTAGTGCTCGGTGAGGATGCCGAAAAACCGTTCGATGGAACCGAAGAGGGCACGGTGGATCAGCACCGGTCGCTGGCGGGTCCCGTCCGCGCCGGTGTACTCCAGACCGAAGCGTTCCGGCATGTTGAAGTCCAGTTGGATGGTCGACATCTGCCAGCTTCGGCCCAGCGCATCGCGCACCTGCACGGAGATCTTCGGCCCGTAGAACGCCGCGCCGCCGGGATCGGGAACCAGTTCCAGCCCCGAGGATTCGGCGACCTCGCGCAGCGTCTCGGTGGCCTCCTCCCACATCTCATCGGAACCGACGTACTTCTCCGGGTCCTTGGTGGACAACTCCAGGAAGAAGTCATCCAGGCCGTAGTCGGCGAGCAGGTCGAGCACGAACCGCAGCAACGACGCCAACTCGTCGCGCATCTGCTCGCGGGTGCAGTAGATGTGCGAATCGTCCTGGGTCATCCCGCGGACCCGGGTCAGGCCGTGGATGACGCCGGACTTCTCGTAGCGGTAGACCGTCCCGAATTCGAAGAGCCGCAACGGAAGTTCCCGATAGGAGCGTCCGCGGGACCGGAAGATCAGGTGGTGCATCGGGCAGTTCATCGGCTTGAGGTAGTAGTCCTGCCCCGGCTTGCGCAGCGTCCCGTCCTCGGCGTATTCGGCGTCGATGTGCATCGGCGGGAACATGCCATCGGCGTACCACTCGAGGTGACCGGAGGTGATGTACAACTGCTCCTTGGTGATGTGCGGGGTGTTGACGAACTCGTAGCCGGCCTCGATGTGCTTACGCCGCGAATACTCCTCCAGTTCGCGGCGCACGATTCCGCCCTTGGGGTGGAACACCGGTAGGCCGGAGCCCAATTCGTCGGGAAAGCTGAACAGGTCCAGTTCCACGCCCAGCTTGCGGTGGTCCCGGCGTTGCGCCTCCTCGAGCAGTTCCAGGTAGTGGTCGAGCGCCTCCTGGGACTCCCACGCGGTGCCATAGATGCGCTGCAGGCTGGCGTTGTTCTGGTTGCCGCGCCAGTACGCCGCCGAACTGCGGGTCAGCTTGAAGGCGGGGATGTATTTGGTGGTCGGGCAGTGCGGACCGCGGCACAGATCACCCCAGACCCGTTCCCGGGTGCGGGGATTGAGGTTGTCGTAGGCGGTGAGCTCGTCGCCACCTATCTCCATTACTTCGTCCGATCCCGCCAGGTCACCGGACTTGTCGTCAACCAGTTCGAGTTTGTAGGGCTCCCCGGCCAACTCCGCGCGCGCCTGCTCCTTGGATTCGTACACCCGCCGGGAGAACAGTTGGCCCTCTTTGACGATGGCGCGCATCCGCTTCTCGAGCTTCTCGAGATCCTCCGGCGTGAACGCCACCGGGACGTCGAAGTCATAGTAGAAGCCGTCGGTGATGGGCGGGCCGATGCCCAGCTTGGCCGCCGGGAACAGTTCCTGGACTGCCTGGGCCAGCACGTGGGCGGCCGAGTGCCGGATGACGCTGCGGCCCTCGTCGGTGTCGGCGGCCACCGCGGTCACCTCGGCATCGGCCTCCGGCGCCCAACTGAGGTCGCGCAGTTTGCCCTCGGCGTCACGGACCACCACGATCGCCCCGGGTTCCCCGCGGCCGGGCAGGCCGGCGTCGCGGGCGGCGGCGCCCGCGCTGATCCCGGCCGGGACCCGTAGCAGGTCGGGGTATGTGGGGGCGCTCATCGGCGGTCTCTTTCTCGGGCAGCAACGATCCACGCGCCGGTTCGGCGCGGTCGCGACGACAATGCTATCGAGAGGCTGGTCAGGCACCCAGCCCGAGCGGGCTGTCCAGGGTGGGTTGGTAGAGGCCGACCAGCTTCGCCGACCAGGCCAGCGCTCCCAGCAGCCACAGCGTCAGCACCACCACGCCTGCGGTGAACAGCGCACCCAGGGCTTGCACCCACCAACTCTGCCGGCGCAGCCAGCCCATTGCCGTGTCGTACCGGCCACGGGTGTAGGTCAGGGCCCGGTGTGCCCAGTAGAACTCCGAGGCCAGGATCGCCAGGCCGAGGAACACGATCGCCCAGCCAGGCCCCGGGTACGGGATGGCGGCGATCCCCACGGCCAGCACCCCGAACCCGATGATGCCGACCGCGACCCGATAGCCGAAGTCCAGCGTTGGCCGCTCGCGGATCCGCTCACGGCGGTCCGCGAGCCGGTGCCTGATGCCGCTCATGCCGTTGAGATTACGTGGTGGCAGGGTGGAGTTGTGAAGATCAGCGACCTGGCCGGCCGCCCGATGACCTACACCGAACAGGGTGCAACCGCGGCCGACATGCCTACCGGCTACCGCCATGTCCGGGCCGCCAAACGGATCGGATACGGCCGTCTGCGCTTCGAGCAAGCCGCCGACGCCGTACTGCGCTACGGGATGCTGCGCGGCGCCGGATTGCGGGTGGACGCCACCACCGACGTGGCCAGGGTCGGCACCGATGTGTTGGGTCGGCTTGGCCCGTTCGTCGCGCCGTGCCGGGTGGTCTACGTGCTCGACGAGCCCGACCGACGGGGTTTCGCCTACGGCAGCCTGCCCGGCCACGCGGTGCGCGGCGAGGAACTGTTCGCGGTGCGCTACGACCCGTCCGACGATGCGGTCTACGCCGAGGTCGCGGCGTTCTCCCGTCCGGCGACGTGGTGGAGCAGGCTGGGCACCCCGATCCTGAGGCTGTCCCAGCATCTGGTCACCCGCCGCTACCTCGACGCGGTGTAGCGACCTGAACCCATGTTGCCGTTAGTCTCTGCTCAGATTTATTTCAGGAATTCAGCGAAGGGACCGCTCATGGCAGCCTGCTCTTACGTCGGCCGAGTCGGGGGATTGGCGATCGCCCTGGGGATCGGGTCGGCATTGCTGGGCGGAACAGCGCTCAGCTGGGCCGATGACGCCGGCACCGGGCCGTCGTCGGATCGTTCCGGTTCGACGCAGAGCAGCACGACCGGCGACGCCCCGTCATCGGTGGGCACCCGCGGCCGGGCCGCTACCGCGGCCGGCCGTGGCGGTGAATCCCCGCGCAGTGCCGCCACCGTGAGCCCGCGACGCGGGCAGTCGGCCGACGCGGTCCAACCGGAGATCGAGCCCGGCCCACGCGTCTCAGCGCTGAATCCCCACTCCGGCACCCCCGTCGAGCATCCCGCCGCGGTGCTGGCACGCGACGACTTCCAGCCGCCGATTGAGGCGCTCCCCCCGGTCGAGGTTCCCGCGGCGACGGCCGCCAACCCAGCCGCCGCCGTCGAGTCCGCGCCGCCGGTTGTGACCGCCAGCCAAACCGTTCCGGTCGCCGCGATCCTCCCGACGGCTCCGGTAGCTCCCCAACCGATCTCCGCCCCCGCGTCCGCGCCGGTGGCATCCGTTCTGACGGCAGCGGCCACCGCACTGACCGATCCCTTCGCCGGCAGCAACACCGGCGTTCCGATCGGCTCCCCACTGGAGTGGGCGACGCTGGCGTTCGCCCGCCGCAATCCAGTCGCCGTGACGAGCACTGCGTCGCTGCCGCAGTCGGCGGCCACCACGACAGCGCCGCTACCGATCATCCTGGGGCCCAGCGGCGTTCCGATCCCGTCGGTGAAGTACGGCGAAACCGTCATGAGCTACTACATTCCGGGCGGGATCCCCGGAACCCAGCAGTTGGTCTTCACTCCCGAGGGTCTCTACCCGATTACCGGCGTCAAGAGTTTGCCGCTGAACACCTCGGTTGACCAGGGCATCCAGATTCTCAGCGATGTCCTCACTCCGCTGCCCGCCGGCACACCGGTGACCGTGTTCGGCTACTCACAGAGCGCGATCATCGGGTCACTGCTGCAGGGCGGTTACACCGTGGAGGTCGACGGCGAGGACGTGGAATTCGCGGTGCCGTCCGGGCTTGCCGACAGCATCAACTTCGTCTTCGTCGGCAACGAGATGAACCCCAACGGGGGGTTCCTGTCCCGGTTCAGCGGCCGGGACATGCCCATGCTCAGCCTGCCCAGCCTTGGCATCCCGTTCTACGGCCCGACACCGGGCGGTCCGCTCCCGCCCACCGGCCAGGAGTACGCCACGACGAATTACCAAAGGGAGTACGACGGCTTCTCGGACTTTCCGCGCTACCCGATCAACTTCCTGTCCGTCCTCAACGCCGCGCTCGGGATCGCCTACGTCCACGTCCAGTACACGCCGACCATCAGCCAGGAACAGTGCGCAGAGAAGGCGTTTTGCCTGTTGAAGACGCAGGTCGAGGCGGCATCGCCGCTCCCGTCGACCTCCCCGTCGCAGCAGTACTTCTTCATCCCCACCGAGAACCTTCCGCTGCTGCAGCCACTTCGGGCCATCCCCTTCCTCGGCAACCCGCTAGCCGACCTGATCCAGCCCTCGCTCAAGGTGATCGTGGACTTCGGCTACGCCGATCCGGCCCACGGATTCGCAACCGGCACACAGCCCTACGCCAATGAACTGACTCCGTTCGAAGTGACCCCCCCGTTCGGACCTGTCTACGGTGAGGCGTTCACGAAGTTCTTCGAGGGCATCGGGCAGGGCATCTCCGACTTCATCGCCGACTTCGGGCCGAACGGATCGGTGGCCCAAGAGATCTCAGCTTTCTCGCTGGCGAATCTGGGGCCGTTGGGGATGGGCGCATCCGGCGGTTTCATCCAGACGGTGCAGAACGTGATCAACTCGGTCGCAAACGCGATCTCCGGAACGGTCGCCGGTCTCTATGCCCCCTTGCTCCCGACTGCCGACGTCATCAACGCCATCGTGCTGTCGCTGCCGGCCTACAGCCTCAACCTCTTCCTCTACGGCATGGAACAGGTGTTCAGCGGTGACGTGCTGGGCGGACTGGTCGACGCGTTCGGCCTGCCCGCAGCCGCCAGTGTCGGCCTGATCACCATGGCCGGTCTGGTCGGCGCGGGCGTATGGGGGCAGGCCGTCCTGGAGTACGCCTAAGCCCCGGGGACGGGTCCAGGCTGCCTCCGGGCGGGCGTGCGGGCGGTGTATGCCCAACTGCTCTCAGGCGCGCACCGTAGACATTCCGCCGTCCAGACCCAGTACCTGGCCGGTGATCCAGCCGCTGTCGGGCGATAGCAGAAAGCGCGCCAAAGCCGCTGCGTCACTGGGGGTTCCGACCCGCTTGAGCGGGTAGCGAGCCGCCATGGCCTCGCGCTTCTCCGGGGTTCCGAGCATCCGGTCCACCAGTGGGGTGTCCACCAGAGCGGGCGCGATGGCGTTGACCCGGATCTTCGGGGCCCACTCGGCGGCCAGGGTCCGGACCAGCCCTTCCACGGCGCCCTTGGCCGCGGCCACTGAGCAGTGCATCGGCATGCCCTGCCCCACTGCGACGGTGCTGAACAGCACCACGCTGGCCGGCTCTCCATCCAGGCCCTTCAGTCGGGCCTGGCAGGCTTTCAGGAACCTCACTGCGCCAAGCAGATTGACTTCCCAGTCGCGGCGGAAGTCATCTTCCGAGAGCGCCCGGAAGCTCTTGAGATTGACCGTCCCCGGGCAGTACACCGCCCCTTGGATCGACTCCGGTGGCTCGGGCAGCGAATCGGTTGAGGTGAGATCACAACTCTGATGGTGCACCGGCCCACCGACGGCCAGGTCATCCACCGATCGGGACCAGACGTCGACACGCTGGGCCGTCGGCGCCAGTTGCCGGACGAGTTCCAGGCCGATCCCTCGACTACCGCCCGCAATCAGATAAGTGCTCATCGACTGATGATAGGGATCATCAGAGCCACCGGTCAGCACACACTGTGCACTGGGTGTCACCGTGGCGATAAATGTTCCAAACAGAAGGCTGGTGGTCCCGGCTGGGATCGAACCAGCGACCTTCCGCGTGTGAAGCGGACGCTCTCCCACTGAGCCACGGGACCGCAGAGTCAGCGCAGAGCACGCCGACTGCGTTGAGGTCGAAGGTTAGCACGACGTGCATTTTCGCTGAACATGCCCTTGACCAGAGGGATTTGTGGGCTCAGCGGCATCTGGACTATTGTCGACCATCGCGGCGGGGTGCGATTCCCGAAGCTTTGCGGATGTAGCGCAGTTGGTAGCGCATCACCTTGCCAAGGTGAGGGTCGCGGGTTCGAATCCCGTCATCCGCTCGAAGGTGCTAAAGGCATCAGACCCCAGCGGTGGAGTGGCCGAGTGGTGAGGCAACGGCCTGCAAAGCCGTGCACACGGGTTCGATTCCCGTCTCCACCTCCGATTTTCAACCCGCGCGATTAGCTCAGCGGGAGAGCGCTTCCCTGACACGGAAGAGGTCACTGGTTCAATCCCAGTATCGCGCACCAGCATCACCGCGACCCTTGGCGTCGCCGAAGCACAATAATCGCGATCTGCTAGCTCAGAGCCGGGATGAGAGTTACCGTGCGTCTGATATCCACGAAGAACCGTTTTGCTTCGATCGCTGCGGGAGCCCATCGTGCTGACTCAGAAAACCGTCGACATCGTCAAGGCCGTCACGCCGGTCGTCGCCGAGAACGCTGAAACCATTACCGGCAATTTCTACCCGCGAATGTTTGCGGGCAACCCCGAGGTGCTGGCGTACTTCAACCAGGCCCACCAATTCGAGGGAGCGCAGCCTCAGGCCCTGGCCAATGCCGTCTGCGCCTACTTCGCCAACATCGACAATCTCGGTGCGCTGGGCCCGGCCGTCGATCTGATCGCCCACAAGCACTGCTCACTCGGTATCCAGCCCGAGCAGTATCCGATCGTCGGCAAGCATCTACTGGACGCCATCGCCGAGGTCCTCGGCGATGCGGTCACCCCGGAGATCGCCGCGGCAGTCACCGAGGCGTACGGCAACCTCGCCGATGTCTGTATCGGCCGCGAAGCCCAGCTTTACCAGGAGCAGCTCGATCAGCCCGGCGGATGGACCGGGCACCGGACCTTCACCGTCAGCGCAAAGACACAAGAGGCCGACGGGATCGCCTCCTTCGTTCTGACCCCCGCCGACGGAGGCCCGCTGCCGAAGCACTTGCCCGGTCAGTACATCGCCGTCAACGTGGATGTCCCCGGGGAGGCGGTGACACCGCCGCGCAACTACTCCATCTCCGATGTACCGAGCGACCGCAGCTACCGAATCTCCGTCAAGCGTGAGCCGTGCCTACATGCATCAGGCCCGGAAGGTGTCGTGTCCAACTACCTGCACGACGAGATCGCCGTCGGTCAGCAGGTGCGGTTGGCGGCACCCTACGGCGTCTTCACGCTGGACCCCTCGTCGCACAACGGACGTCCGGCGGTGTTCATCGCCGGCGGGATCGGCGTCACTCCGGTGCTGCCGATGGCCAAGGCGTTGGTCGCGGCACACCCCGATGCGACGGTTCGGTTTATTCAAGCCGTCCGCACCGCCGATGCCCGGCCGTTCGCCGCGGAATTGAACGCGCTGGCTCAGAGCGGGTCGGATGTCGCGGTGCACTGCGCCGTCGAAGACGGCAGCGACCCCGCCGCCGCCATCGGGCGAATCACCCCCGAGCTGCTGCGCGGTTGGCTGCCCGATTCGGACTTCGACGTGTACATGTGCGGACCGCAGGTGTTCATGTCCGCCGTCCACGCTCAGCTCGTTGAGCTCGGGGTGCCCCACAGCGCCATTAACTACGAAAGCTTCGGCCCGCTGCAGCCGGTCTAAGGCCGCTGGCCAATGATAGCTTCGATGCCTTAAGGCCCTATCGCCGCAGGAAAAACTCGAGCAGCCTCAGCTTATGGACCCGCAAAACCGCATCAGTGCACACACACGATTGACGGAGTTGCGGGCCGGCGCTCGTAGCCATGGGAATTCATTACTCCGTGAGTGGTGGCTCGATTACAAGTACGGGCCGTTGTACCGGCCGTTGCGCCATCTGTAGTCGCGTCGACAGCGCACGGATCAGTCGCACTCGCAATCGCCGTCGCAATCGCCGTGGCCGTTGCTGGCGATGTCGGCCTGATATTCGGTTGCCGCCTCGGCGCGCGCATCGCGGTAGCGCTGATCCCGGTCGCGCTGCTGCTGCTCCACAGACTTGCCCCAGGTTCGTTGAGGTCGCCAGCTCGGCATCACTGCTCCTTCCGCGGCCCATTGCCCCTTGCGTCAACCAACGCTACCCCCGGACAACGACAAAACGGGACCGAGAAAAACCCTTTCTTCCCTTATAGTCCCGACACATGGCGACATCAGCGACCAGCACCGGGGCCTCAGCGTCATCCACACCGCCGCCGG
>Ga0164293_10001521_pt1 | contig 19373 bp, 5 predicted proteins | sample GEODES118metaG_FD_111487 | JGI IMG/M metagenome (GOLD analysis project Ga0164293, IMG submission 111487) | Eutrophic lake water microbial communities from Lake Mendota, Wisconsin, USA - GEODES118 metaG | ecosystem: Environmental > Aquatic > Freshwater > Lake | place: USA: Lake Mendota, Wisconsin...
AGTTCCCAGCGCTCAAAGGTTGTGCCGTTAAGGTGATTGAAAATAACAACGAAAATTTCATTTGTGCCTATGTCGCCGGTGGAGTGAATCTAAATCATGTACGAGATCATCTCCGTCAAACGTTGCCTGATTATATGGTGCCCTCGTTCTTTATACCGATGGAGAGTATTCCGCTTACACCATCAGGCAAAGTCGATTACAAAAGTCTCCCTGCTCTAAATTTAAATCGTCCCGAACTCTCAGTGGAGTACGCCGCCCCTGAGACCGAGCTTGAAGTCACCATTGTTTCTCTTTGGGAGAAATATTTGGCGATTAAAGGCCCAGGAATTGATGATCGTTTCTTTGATCTAGGTGGCAATTCCCTGATGGCATTGAAGATTGTCGCCGATCTTAATAAAGCACAAAAAATATCGATTTCAGTTTTGAGTATGTTCCAGTATCCAACAGTACGTGCCCTGGCTGCCTATATTCTCTCGATGGGCGACGATTCAGAAGAGATGATCACCATCACGGGCGATGACCGTGATATCGCCATTATTGCCATGACGGGTAAATTCCCAGGCGCAGATTCAGTTGAAGCACTTTGGCAGAATCTTTTGGCCCGTGAAAACGGAGTCACTCTATTCGATAAGACTGAGCTTGATGCTTCAGTAACCGAAGAAATGATTCAAGAAGATGGATATGTATTGTGCAAAGGACAACTACCAGGGCACAAAACCTTTGATGCAAAATTCTTTGGTGTGACTCCACGTGAAGCTGAATTGATGGATCCCCAACAAAGAAAGTTCTTGGAACTCTCTCATGAAGCTCTCGAGCTGGCCGGTGTTGTTCCGAAAAAATTCAAAGGTGCTATCGGCGTTTTTGCGGGTATGGGTAATAGTAAGTACTCACGCCTCGTCGATCAGTATCCAGAAAAAACGCGACTCGTAGGTGACTTCAACGTCATGATTGGTCTGGAAAAAGACTACATCGCAACTCGCGTCGCTCATAAATTAAATCTAAAAGGACCTGCCTTAAGTCTTCATACTGGTTGCTCGACTTCACTTGTTGCCATCATTGAAGCAGTCAATAGCTTGCGTCTGGGCCATTGCAAAGTCGCTCTGGCGGGTGGAATTGCCATCTCTGGCGCCGAGCCTACCGGGCATCTCTCGCAAGAGGGAGGTATTCTTTCTCACGATGGTGTTTGTCGCCCCTTTGATGCGGATGCCACTGGCACCATCTTTACTGATGGTGGTGGTGTTGTCGTCTTGAAACGTCTAATAGACGCTGAAAAAGATGGCGATAATATTCTTGCAGTGATTAAGGGCGTGGGCATCAATAATGATGGCGCTGATAAGATGAGCTTCACTGCTCCGAGTATCAAAGGTCAAGTCGATGTGGTGTTGCGCGCCCAGAGAGATGCACAAATTGATCCACGCACCATTAGTTATATCGAAGCTCACGGAACGGCGACTCCAGTCGGAGATCCGATTGAAGTAGAGGCCCTCACTAAAGCTTTCAGTCGTTCAACCCAAGACAAGCATTTCTGTGTTTTGAGTTCTCTGAAAGGCAATGTCGGTCATCTCACTGCTGCTGCTGGAGTAGGTGGATTAATTAAAACGGTCATGACTCTTAAGACGGGTATTATTCCCGGTACCGCCAATTTCAAGAAGGCCAATCCTCTCTTAAATCTTGCAGAGACTCCCTTCATTGTGACCTCTGAGCATCGTGAATACCCAACGGATATCCCTCGCAGAGCGGGTATTTCTTCTTTTGGTGTTGGTGGTACGAACGCTCATATTATTGTGGAAGAATACCGCGCACCAATAATTACGACTGAAAATTCCGATAAAGACCAACTCTTGTTGATCTCGGCTAAAACTCCTGAGGCCCTGGCAGCGTTAGGTGATCAAGTTGCCGCTCATGCTGAGGTACTTGATTCAATCAATCTTGCGCGTTTGAGTTACACTCAGGCCCATGGCCGTCAACACCACATGCTGCGTGAAGCGCGTATCGGTTCAATCAAAATTACTGGAACAACGAAAGAGAAGTTTTCATCGATTTTCATGTTCCCAGGTCAAGGTTCACAATACACGCAAATGGGAGCCGAGCTGTATCAGCAGTATGCAAGCTTCCGGGAAGCTTTTGATGAATGTAACAAGATTCTCACTCCGATGGTGGGCTATGACTTTAAAGAGATGCTCTTTGGTGACAAAGACTATTTAAGTAATACTCGCTACGCGCAGCCGGCCTTGTTTGTCATTGAGTATGCGCTCGCGCGTCTGGTACTCTCGATGGGAATAAAGCCAGCCGCCGTAATGGGCCATAGTGTGGGTGAGTTTGTTGCCGCCACGATTGCTGGGGTCATGAAACTCACTGATGGCCTCACTTTGATCGCCAAGCGTGCTGAGCTCACGAGTAGCCTGCCAGAAGGCTCAATGTTGTCAGTAGGGATGGCCCTCAAAGATCTTGAGAGCTATCTCATAGATAGTGAACTTGATGTGGCGGCACTCAATGCTCCTCAATCGACAGTGCTTGCTGGTGAGACTCATCAGATTCACGCCATGAAAGAGAAGTTGGAAGCCGCTGGTGTGGCGTCAGTTATTCTTCGCACCTCGCATGCCTTTCACTCACGCATGATGAAGCCGGCAGTTGAAAAGCTTGCCTTGATTCTAGAAAATATGACTTTGTCACTACCGCAGATTCCGATGTACTCCACAGTCACGGGCCAGCTTGAAGCTGAACTTCTTACTTCAAAAGCTTATTGGTCTCAGCATGTCGTCAACTGTGTGAAGTTCTCAACGACAGTTGAAAAGATTTTGAGTGAGAAGAAAGGGCTGATGATTGAAGTGGGGCCTCGCAATACATTAGTAGGATTAACAAAAAAATGGCTCACGAAAGAGAGTCCATCTGTCGCTCTGCCACTCTTAGGTGATAAGCGCGAATCAGAGAAACTCAGCCTCTTGAAGAATTTAGGTGCCTTGTGGACTCGTGGCATCGACATCAAGCTGCCTTATCTTGCACATGAGCGAGTTAAAGTGGCGGCACCTACTTATCCGTTCGATAAAACAACTTATTTTTTAACATCTAAATATAGTCAAACACTACCAGTCAGAGAGGAAGCTATGAGCAATCGTGAAAGTTTAAGTCAAAAGCTCGTCGATATTTTTGAAAAGTCTTCGGGAATGGATGTTGGAAGCCACTCTTTCGATACGTCATTTGTTGAGATGGGAATGGACTCACTCTTCTTAACCCAAGTCGCCTTGGTGCTTAAAAAAGAGCTCAAAGCGCCGGTGACTTTCCGTCAATTGATCGAGGAGTTTCCATCGATCAATGCACTTACGACTCATTTGCTAGATAAGGTCGCTATGCCAGCGGCCCCTATCGCAAAAGCTGCAACTCCAGCACCAGTCGCTGCACCTGTGACAGAAGCACCAATTGTGGCGACACCTGTGGCCAGCGCACCCATTATGACAGCACCTCAAACAATGACTGTTTCTCCTACGACGACCGTTATCCGTCCGATGGGACCAGTTGGCGCGGGCATGGAAGGAATTATTCAGCGTCAGCTAGAGTTGATGGGCCAGCAATTGCAACTTATGCAAGGTATGCCACTCGCTACAACTGTAACTCAAACCATCACTGCGCCAGTGGCAGCTGCTCCAGTTGTAGCTCCTCAGGTGACTCAAGCAGCAGTAGTAGAAGAGAAGAAAGCAGTTGTCCTAGAGAAAAAACGAGGTGCTGCTGTTAATAATGCCAAAGAAGCATTCGGTGCTGCTGCTCGTATTACGGTTGATAAAACAACGCAGCTTGAAGAAAATAAAATGCGCCAGATTCAAGACTTCTTAAAGCGCTATGCTGCTAAAACAGCAAAATCTAAGACTTTCACTCAGGAAAATCGCAAGAATCATGCTGACCCACGTGTCGTAACGGGCTTTAAACCTGAGTGGAAAGAGATCATTTACCCAATCGTTGTGAAGAAATCAAAAGACCAAACTCTTTGGGATCTAGACGATAACACTTATGTGGATATGACATGTGGATTTGGTTCAAACTTCTTTGGTAACGGTAACGAGCATATTAAAAAACTTGTTATGCAACAAATTGAAGATGGAATTGAGATCGGCCCTCAGCATCCACTGGTGGGTGAAGTGAGTAGAATGATTAACGAGATGACGGGTAACGAGCGTAGTGCTTTCTGTAATACAGGTTCTGAAGCAGTGCTAGGTGCTATGCGCTTGGCGAGAACTGTGACTGGCCGTGAGAAGATTATTGTCTTCAGCGGTTCATATCACGGCATTATCGATGAAGTGATTATTCGTGGCTCTAAGAAAGGTGATCCATTGCCTGCGGCACCAGGAATTAACCCAAGTGCGGTGGCGAATATGATCGTCTTGGATTACGGCACGGAAGAATCTTTGCAGAAGATCCGTGAGATGGGTGATGAGATTGCTGCAGTTCTTGTTGAGCCTGTGCAGAGTCGTCGTTGTGATTTCCATCCGAAAGAGTTCCTCCAAGAAGTCAGAAAGATTACCACTGAGGCGCAAGCTTGCTTGATCTTTGATGAAGTGATCACTGGTTTCCGTTGCCACCCGGCGGGTGCACAAGGTTATTTCGGAATTCGTGCTGATCTTTGTACTTACGGCAAGATTGTTGGCGGCGGTATGTCGATTGGTGTGGTCTCAGGTAAGTCGGAATATATGGATGCTCTTGATGGCGGCCACTGGACCTACGGCGATGATTCCACTCCGACAGTGGGAGTCACCTATTTCGCAGGAACATTCGTGCGTCACCCATTGGCACTTGCTGCTGCCAAAGGGGCACTTGAAATTTTGAAGGCAGGCGGAGAGAAGCGCCTCGCTGAATTGAATCAGCGCGCACAGAAATTTGCTGATGATCTCAACCTCTTCTTGCGTCTGGCCGGCGTTCCATTGAAAATGGATAACTTCGGGGCCTTGATGAAGCCGAAGTGGACCGCGGAATGTCCAGGAGGCGAATTGTTGTTTGCACAACTTCGCTTTAATGGTGTTCACGCTTATGACGGTTTCCCATGGTTTGTGAACTTGGCGCATACAGAAGCTGAGCTTCAGTTTGTTCTTGAAGCTTTCAAGAAAGCTGTCGCTTCAATGCAGTTCATCGGTGTGCTTCCTGGTGGCCAGCAAGTTATTGTGGATCGCCCAGAAGTGCTTGATCAAAATAAAGCTCCTGCTCCTGGAGCAAAAATTGGTCGCGATGCTCAAGGTAATCCTGCCTGGTTTATGCAAGGCCCGAATGGAGAATTTTATCAATTGGGCGGCTAATCGAGAGGCAGTGAATGAGCGAGTTTGGGACGGGACTGACAAAGAAGAAAGTGGATTATTTTCCCTTTTGTGGGGGATCTATCCGTATTGTCGTCCCTACGACTGAAGCGCAAAGAGAGATATTCGCTACCATCAAACTCGATCAGGACTCTACTCTTTGTTTCAATGAGACGCTCTCGATTGAAATGAAGGGTGAGCTTCATATATCTGCCCTTGATCAGGCCTATCAAGAAATTCTCAAACGCCATGATGCTCTTCGGGCGATCTTTTCCGCCGACGGAAAATCCATGTTGGTTAAAGACTATGAGTATATTGGTCTTGGTCATTTAGATTTAAGTCTTGAAGGAGCAGGAGAGTCTCGTCTCAAAGAATTTGAGAGTGATGAAGTGCGCTTCAAGTTTGATTTACTTAATGGCCCTTGTGTCCGCGCTCATCTAATAAAAGTTGCCTCAGGACTTCACCATTTAGTTTTAACAGCTCATCATATTATTTGTGATGGCTGGTCTTTTGCTATTTTGTTAAACGAATTGAGTGTGGCGTATTCGGCTTTTGCCGCTAAAAAGACTCCGCAGTTGGCGACACCGGCACAGTTCACAGACTACGCTCTGGAAGAAGTGGATAATGGAATAAACCTTGAACATAAAAAGTTTTGGGTCGATCAGTTTCGCGGAAAAATCCCTGAAAATAAATTACCTCATGATTTCCCAAGGCCGCAATTCAGAACCTATAGCAGCCAGCGCATCGATGTCGTAGTTCCGCGAGAAAAAGTTCTTCGTCTAAAAAGTTTTGGCGCAAAAAATGGCGCTAGCTTCTATACCGTCTTGATGGCGGTCTTTCAGGTGTTACTTAATAAGGTGACGAAGTCCGAAGAACAAGTGGTCGGCATGGCCAGTGCAGCCCAATTACCTCTAGGGCAAACTCATTTGGTAGGCCACTTGGTCAGCCTTTTACCTCTGCGCTCAACCGTTAAAACTGAGCAGAGTTTTGCGCAATTAACTAAAGATTTACGTTCAAAAATGCTGGATGCTTTTGATCACTCGTTTCTGTCATTTGGGACACTGTTAAATGAGTTGAGTATCAAGCGTGATCCTTCGCAAATCCCATTGGTGAATGTGGTATTTAATATTGATCAGCAGTCTCCGGGACAAGGACTTGCATTTGAGGGGATCAAAGCGCGCTATCATACAGTGCCAAGAGATTTTGAAAACTTTGAAATTTTCATGAACGTAGTGAGTTGTGGTGAGTTTTTGAGTCTCGAGTGTCAATATAACACTCAGCTTTTTGACAGTAGCACTATAAAAAATTGGCTCGAAAATTACCTTGAATTGATGACCTTGTGTGTGGATCAAGCGGATGTTCCGCTCTTTAGCATTAAGTTACCTGAGCTGATCATTCCTAATCCCCAACTCGCTCAGGTCAAAAAAGAGACTGAACTCGAGCGCTCTCCCGAGATGGAGCAGAAAGTTGAAAAAATTTGGCAAGACGTCCTCGGGATGCAAGGCCTCTCGATCGATGATAATTTCTTTACTCTCGGTGGCCACTCACTCTTGGCGGTGGAAGTAGCAAATCTCCTGCAAGCTATTAATGCCGAGATTCAAGCGAAACATATTTTTGAATATCCAACGATCAAAGGTCTCGCCAGTTTTTTAGGAAAAACTAAAGGCCATGTGGCGCAAGTTGTATCGATTCCTAAGCATAACTTAACATTTGCACCTGTTAGCCACGCCCAGATGCAAGTGTGGTATCTTGAAGAGATGCATCCCGGCACTCAGATGCATAATCTTCCATCATGCATTCGCATTAAAACAGCGATTCAACCCAAAGTTTTGGAGAGTGCTCTACATTTGTTGATTAAGCGCCATGCAGCCCTTCGAACTGCCATTGTAGTGGAAGAGGGAGCTCCCGTTCAACGTGTACTAGATGCTGATCTGCCGCAAATGAGACCTAACCTTCCAGTTGTCGATATTACTGAAGCGAAACTGACTCAGGCGCTTAATCTTGATGCCGAACATGTTTTTGATAAAACTCATCCACCGCTCTTTAAAGCAAAGCTTTATCGCTTGAGCGAGAATGAGTATGCTTTCTTCTTTATGGTTCATCATGCCATTTGGGATGGCTGGTGTTTTGATATTTTCTTTGAAGAAATTAATCTGGCCTATGAGGCCCTCTTAAATAATAAGCTACCTGAATTTAAACGTGACCCGATGGTGAGCTATATTGACCACACTCTGTGGATAGAAGAGGGGCTTAAAAATGGCCGTCTTAATCCTCAACGTGAATATTGGAAAACGCAATTAAAAGCGCCATTACCGGTATTAGAGTTACCGACTGATTTTAAGCGACCGCTCAAGGCAACTCATGTGGGTGCGACTGTTCCGTTTACCCTTTCGAGCGAGCAATTTGAAAATGTCCGTGCCTATGCCCGTCAGCAGGGAACATCGCTTTATAATGTCTTTTTAACGGCGTTTAATATCACGCTGGCGCGCTACAGTTCACAAACAGATTTAGTCGTTGGGACACCTGTCCGCATGCGCACCACACCTGAAGTGGAGCAGACCATAGGATTTTTCGTCAATACGGTGGCGATAAGAAGTCAGCTTGATCTCAACGCAAACTTTGCAAAAAACCTGGCCATGATTGGTCAAACAACATTGAGGGCCTTTGATCATCAAGAGATCCCCTTTCAAGTTGTTTTGAATGATGTCAATGTAACTCGTGATGCCACTCGCACACCGGTCTTCCAATCATTCTTTTCTTACCAAGATGTTTCAAACAGAAGTGCTCAGTTTGGTGGAGTGAGTTACACACAAATTAATATTGATAAATCTTCTACGCATACAGATCTTGATTTATGGATTAAGGCGAACGATAAAAAAATCGAAGGCGCTTTTGAGTTCAGAGTCGATCTTTTTAAAACCATCACTATTGAGCGTTTTAAAGAATTGTTTATTGAGCTCATCTCTCATTTAAATGATGGGCCGCTTTGCCAACAAAATCCATTGCCAGTTGGCCAGCTTGAGTTATTGAACAATTGGAATAAAACCGAAGTCCCTTATAAGCATTTACCCACCTTGGGGGAATGGTTTGAGCAAATAGCGCAAAAGTCGCCTGATAAAATTGCTCTGGAGACTTCGGAAGAGAGTCTCACTTACTCAGAACTTAATCGTTTGAGTAATCGCTGTGCGAGTGCACTCATCAAACGTGGAGTGAAAGTAGGGGATTTGGTTGGTATTTCTCTGCCACGTACAAAAAATCTTATGGTGGCCCTCTTGGGCGTCCTTAAAGCAGGCGCAGGCTATGTGCCGCTTGATCCTGGTTTCCCGCAAGAGCGTTTAAATGACATGCTCGAGAGTTCAACTCCAAAGCTCCTCATTACTGATGCGAGTTTGAGTGCGCGCTTTGAAGGCATTGAACAGAAAGTATTGTTTGATACTCTCGTGGATGCTGGAGAAGATTCTTTCAAGGCGCTCTCTCCAGGCCACCACAATACGATGTATGTCATCTATACTTCAGGTAGTACCGGCAAACCCAAGGGCGTGCAGCTTAGTCATGGTTCAGTTATCAATTTCTTGAACTCAATGACAAAGAGTCCGGGAATAAAAGCGAATGATAAGCTTCTGGCCGTCACGACATTGAGTTTTGATATTGCCGTTTTGGAACTCTATTTGCCTTTGATTATGGGCGCGACTGTTTATCTCGCCAGCTCAAGCGAGGCGATGGATGGTAATAAGCTTAAAGCAATTCTCGAGAATAAAAAGATCACTTTTATGCAAGCGACTCCCTCTACTTGGCGTCTTTTGTTGGCGTCGGGGTGGCGCGGAGGCAAGCATTGTAAAATTCTTTGCGGGGGAGAGCCTTTCCCAAAAGATCTGGCCCACAGTTTAGTGCCACTTGTGGACTCAGTTTGGAATATGTATGGCCCAACTGAAACCACCGTCTGGTCTACTTGCAAGTCACTCAAACTATCTGATGAAGTGATCACTATCGGAACTCCGATTGATAACACTACAGTCTATGTGCTGAATGATCACTTTCAACCTACTCCCATTGGTGCAACGGGTGAATTATTTATTGGTGGAGAAGGTCTGGCGTTAGGTTATTTCGGAAGAGCAGATTTAACGGCCGAACGCTTTGTCGCTGATCCATTTAGAAGAGGCCACAAAATGTATGCCACCGGCGATTATGCCCGCTGGACAAGCGAGGGTGAAATCGAGTGTCTGGGCCGCCGTGATGGTCAAGTCAAGGTGAGAGGTTATCGGATTGAGTTAGGTGAAATTGAAGTCGCCATTACCGAGAAAATGAACTGCTCTGAGTTGGCAGTTGTCACTCGTGATTATCGTCCGGGTGATACCCGACTAGTGGCCTTTATTGTTCCTCGTGATGGATCACTTAATGAAAGAAAATTGCGAGAAGCGCTTGTTTCAAGACTGCCGCACTATATGATTCCTCAGCATTTTATTTCATTACCCGTGTTGCCTAAAACGTTGAATGGAAAGATCGATCGTAAAGCACTGCCTGAAATTAAAGCACATGAGACTGAAGTCATAGTCGAGACTGTAAAGAGTGATGCTCTGACCCTTGAGCTCTCACAAATTTGGAGTGAGGTCTTAGGGCACAAGACAATTCTTCCAGCGGATAATTTCTTTAATTTAGGTGGCAATTCTATTTTGGCGGTTCAACTGTTAGCTCTCATTGCTAAAAAGCTAAAACTCACGCTGCCTTTAGCTGTTTTAATTGATCATCCGGAGCTTAAAAGTTTTGCGGATCATGTCCGAGGTCTCTCTAGGCCTGAGGTAAGCTCAACTTCTGCACAGACCCATGAATTGTCGCAACTTCTGACCTCAGTGGTGGCGATATCTAAGCGTGGTAACAAAAATCCTCTATTCTGCTTTCATGGTGTGGGCGGCAATGTCATGAACTACATGAGTTTGGTTCCAGCGATGAATCAAACTCGTCCGCTTTACGGTTTGCAGTCGCGTGGAGTGGATGGCAAAGGGCATTTCTTAAAATCGATTGAAGAGATGGCCCGTGAATACATCAAAGAGATGCGTGTCCTGCAACCGCAGGGGCCTTATCTTTTGGCCGGTGGTTCTATGGGTGGCATGATCGCTTTTGAAGTCGCTCAACAACTGATCGCAGCGGGAGAGCAGGTAGAAAAATTGATTATGTTTGATACCTTTGGTCCGAATGTGGATATTCGCTCCTATGACAAAACTGAGCGAGATTTTGTGAAAGATAAAATTATTGGTCTCAAATATCGTTTTAAGAAAATGCTTACCATAGCACGTGGAGTGATCGCGACTGTTTTAGGTCGACCGCAACCCATCGACGTGACTCTCTTTAAACTGGAGCAGGTCAACTATCGCGCTCTTTGGAATTATCGTCCTAAAAAGATAGCGACTGATCTTTATCTTATCCGTGCACCGATTAAAGCGGGCGGTTGGTATAGTGACCCACAAATGGGCTGGGGCGATGTGATTGGTGGCAAAATAAATACTTTTGACATGGAAGCCAATCACCACGACTTTATCGAGCGTCCAGAGTTGTTGCGCATCCTTTCGCGTTTGGTTTGATATGCGCTATCTCTTGCTCATACTCCTAACAACGACAGCTTGGGCGCAAAGCTTCAATCAATCTGAAGAGGGTTGGAGTTTTTGGGGGGATGGAATTGGTAGCTATGATGCATCCACGGGTAAAGCCCAAGCAGGAAGTCTGAAGCTTGCATGTGACTTTGCAGAACAGCACACTACCTACTTAAAAATCAAAAAAGACCCGGGACTCTATCACGTAAGCTTTTGGGTCAAGATGGAAGACATACAAGAGGCCCCTCAAGCATTCTGGCATTTTTATGATGCAGGCCTTGGGACTCAATCCGTTTTTCAAAATCTTTCAGGACATGCCGATTGGCGTGAAGTGAGTTACACGCTTGAGCTTAAAAGAGCAGAGCTAGAAATTTGGTTTCGACTAAAAAGTCCGGGAGTGGTCTGGATTGATGATATTAAAATTGAAAAAGCCAACTCACCTCAATCAACCACAATTGGTGAGACCCGCTTTTGGCAGCCGACTATTCAAACAAAAAAACAAAAATCACCCAAAACAAAAAAACTTTTTAGTTTTGAGATTGCAGAGGCGGGCCATCCCTTCTCCAAAGCGCGTGACCGTAGCGGTGGTGGCGTGGGCGAGTTTTACTCTCAGGAGTATCAAAATTTTAATCTCACTAAGATGAATACGAAGGATTGGGATCAGTATGATTATCTCGAGATGGATGTTTATAACCCCACTGCGAGTTTCGTCGAATTCTTCCTCACCATGGCCGATACCAAAAGCACGAACTATTGGTCACAACTTAATCACAAATCAACTCTTGCTCCTGGTTGGAACCATCTCAACTTTTCATTAACACAGTATGTAGGGGAGAGAGGTTCGCAGCGCTATCAACGTGGCCTTGAGCTCCCTCGCTTAAATAAAATTTTTGTGGTGGCCGATCTGGCCAAGCGTTTAGGCAAAAAACATAAGTTTCTGATAGATAATGTGCAACTTTCTTCTTCGAAAAATATTTCTCTTTCAGAAGATATTAAGACCTTTGATTTTACCTCTCAAAAAGCGCAATTTGATCCAGCGTTTACACCGGTACTGACTCGGCATAACTATACTTCCAAGCGTGGTTTTGGGTTCATCAATTCTCGCTTTTGGCGTGTGGAGGATTCTCAGTATGTCGGTGAGTCTTTACGCTACAGTATAGGCCTTTTAAATGGCAGCTTCAGAGTGGATTTACCTAATGGTCGCTACCGTATAGCACTGGTGATGGATAAACTTGGTCTGTGGGATCCGCCATTTTGGAGTGATCGGACCTTAAGTCTCAATGGCCAAGTGGTGTTTAAAGAGAGCCGCTCGAATGGGCTTGAGTATTTAAAGGATCTGCTGATTTTTGAGGACACTATACCAACACCCAAAGATCATCCTTTTGATTTGTATTTTAATCGTCTCTTTCAAAGCATTGAAAAAGAAATCACCGTGACTCAGGGTCATTTGACCATGGAGTTCTCTGGTGATGAGAGCGCCATTTCGCTTAATCGTTTGGTTATCTGGCCATCCAACCAAAAATTTGAACAAAGCATAAAGCAGGAGCTAGCGCTTAAAGACCGCCAAGAAATCGATCGTCTTACACGTCTCTTACCAGCTAAGAAGTCGGCTGCTGTAAAGAAAGTCAGTGTCATTGCACCCGATTTAAAACTTCATCCCCATGAGGCGCGCCCTGCTATTGCACAAGAGATTAATTGGGTAGCAGCGCCGGGCGAAAGAATGCAAGCCGTCGTACAAGTTGATCCAAGTGAATTGACAACGATTCACTTCAAGTCAATTGATCTGCGTTCGAAAACGGGCTCGATTATTCCAGGTCTCAAAATCTCTCATTTGATTTCACAATGGACTTCAGGTGATCTCAATCATGAGACCTATCGTTTAGCTGGAAAGTATCTTGAGCCGATTGTTGGTCAAAAAATTGCGGTAAAACCGAACGAGCTGACTTTTTTAGTCATAGGCCTTAAAGTTCCCGAAAGCGAGAATGGAGAATTCACAGGTGAGCTTCAACTCTCTCTTGGTAAGACTGAATTCGTTATACCCATCAAGCTTGCCATTTTAAAAACGCCACTGCCCTCGATTGATTTTCCTGTCGGCTTCTTTGGCATGGATCCGATTCCAACAAGTTATTTTAAAGGCAGGGGTCTCGAAGATATTAGAAGAAAAGCACGTTTTCAGGCCCTCGAACTGATGCAAGAAGCGGGGATGACAGCACTCAGTGGTCTTCCGGCCACTCCTTACAATAGCGAAACTAAATCTTTTGATACGCGCGAACTAGATGCCATTCTAAAGCGTGCACAGGAGTTGGGTTTTCAAAAGATTTATACTTATGGGGGAACTTTTCCTCACGCACTCTTGAACGATAGTTCAATTCCTCAAGATAAATTAAAAGAGCTTCTCAAAAAATATTTTAGCCAAAAGAATCCAGAAATCGTTCACACCTTTAGTGATGAGGCCTCGGGTTACAGTGATCGACTCTCGAGCGATATTGAACTTGGCCTTAAGTTACGTCGCGATTATCCATTTATGAAACTGGCCGGTTTTAGCGGCATGAAAGACAGTGATGCGATTAAGCTGCACGAATTATTTGATGAAGGGTTTTATTCAAGTGTTGTGCAACACAAATTGTATCGATACCGCCAACAGAAATGGGGCAGCTACAATGCCGCTCCTGGAAATTGGGATGATCCACGTTATACTTTGGGCCCAGGGCTTTTCCTAGCTCGCACAGCAGGTCTCGCTCAATATTTAGAATGGCAAACGGTTAATAATTATCCTTACCTCGAGCTTGATGGGCGCGAAAGTGATGTGGTGCTGTTCCTACCAAAATCAAATGGTGAGATACGTGAGACTATGCGTTTTGTGATGGCACAAGAAGGACTGGCCATTTATGGTAAACTTAAGCTCTTACAAAAATTAGCACCGGAGAATGCTTGGCTCAAGAAGCTTTTGCGTGAAAATGTCTTCAAAGGTGAGCGCTTCTTAGAACGTCGAGACTTTGATATGGAGAAATTTAAAATTGAATTGCAGCAAGAATTAAAGAAACTTATTTAAGTTTCTTCTCCCACTCGAGCGCACTTTTCACAATCACATCGATATTATTGTTCTGTGGCACCCAGCCCAGTACCTCGCGAATCTTTTTCGCTTCGCTCATAACCACTGCACAGTCTCCTGCGCGACGGGGCGCGAGCTCCACTTTAAAATCAATACCTGAGAGTCTTTTTGTGGTGGCTATCATCTCACTCACGGTTAGACCTTGTCCGTAACCGCAATTGAGTGTCACACTCTTATTACCTTGGGCTAAATAATTAAGAGCACAGATATGGGCACGGGCCAAATCATCTATGTGAATAAAATCTCTGATACAGGTGCCATCTTTAGTGTCGTAATCTGTACCAAAAATTTGCATGCCCGCTCTCTTACCAGTCGCGCTCTCACAAGCAACTTTCAAAAGATGAGTCGCTTGTGGGGTTGATTGGCCGATCAGGCCATCAAGACTTGCTCCTGCGACATTAAAATAGCGAAGAATAACATAATTAAATTGGGGATGAGCGAGAGCTACATCTTGCAGCATCCATTCGGTCATGAGTTTGGTACGGCCATAAGGACTTTCTGGATTGGTCGCTGTTTCTTCACTAGCAACACCAGTTTCGAGTGAGCCATAAACTGCTGCAGTTGAAGAAAAGATAAACTTGTTCACTCCATGCTTTACGCAAGCGTTCATGAGTTTAAAGCTATTAATAGTATTGTTGAGATAATACTTCAGAGGATTACTGACACTCTCGGGCACGACCACACTGCCCGCAAAGTGAATGACGGCTTCAAATTTCTGTGAGCTTAAGATCTTTTCTAAAAAGGCTTCGTCACCCACATCACCCACGACGAGCTCACCATATAGAATGGCCTCACGTTTTCCGGTTGAGAGGTTATCAACAATCGTCACGTCATGCTCAGCCAGCATTTTGAGTTGGTTTAAGACGTGCGAGCCAATGTAGCCAGCACCACCGGTGACGAGGATTTTCTTTTTCATAATGTTTCCTTAAGGCGCCAAGATCATACCGGATTTGGGCGTTTTAAAGTTAAAACCTGGTAGAAAATACCTTTTGTAGATAACTCCATAACTTGAAATGTTCTTTATCCTTGAAATCCTTGAGTTTTGGCCCTAAAAAGACGCTCAAATCTTTTCCTTGGAAATATCCATGCGTACGTTGCTGGTCAGTGCTCTTATTCTTGTCTCTCAAGCTGCCTTTTCTCAAGCATGGGATGCCTCAAATAGTCCTTACAAACTTAATAAAAACTTTGACTCAAGCTATGAAAACCTGCCCGCTGAAGGTGGAGTTATTGACCAAAGAACGGCTTGGCCTGGAAGTCATTGGGCCAATTACGTTGGTGGTATTGCCCATCGCTGGAGCGCGGGAACACCTGAGAATTTTACCTATAAGCGCCTTTCTTTAAATGAGCTCAGAACCAAGGAACAACACGAACTTAATCAACTCTCACCTGCAGAAAAATATGATATTTTCAAGGGTGACTATTCTTACTCAACAGTGAAGCGCGTGTTCTCACAAGTTTCTCCTCGTGAGAGCGAGTGGCATGGCATCTGTCACGGTTACGCTCCGGCGGCCGTGCATCATCCTGAGCCAAAGACTGTCACCCTTACTAATAAAGATGGTATCACTCTCACTTTCTATTCAAGTGATGTGGCCGGATTAATGTCTTATTTTTATGCCAAAGTCGCCAACACACGTGCGACATTAGTGGGTAAGCGTTGCTATGCAGATCCGCAAAATGCCAATAATCGATCGAATGCCAAAAAGTGCGGCGATATTAATGCGGGATCATTTCATATCATTTTGGGTAATCTCCTTGGACTTGAGAAAAAGAGCTTCATTGTCGATATTGATCGCTACCGCGAAGTGTGGAACCACCCTGTTGTGAGCTATACCACTCGTGTTTATGGTGAAACCGAACCTGTCGCTAGCTCAACTCGCAACACAGTTAAGCGCATCCATATGGAAGCGATAGTTAAGTACGCTTCTGCGATCGCTCCTAAGTTTGATCCAGTTATCGGTACTGAGAATGCGGAATACTTAGACTATACTTACGAGTACTATCTCGACTTAAATGCCAAGGGTGAAATCATTGGTGGTGAATGGATCAGTGAGCATCGTCCGGACTTCGTTTGGAATCAGCCTAAATCGGCTTTCACTGGCAGCTGGTCGACCTTGAATGAGATCTACGCCCCAGTTCAGTAACTGGGATTCGGGCCTGAGAGCATTCCGCCCCCGAAGTAGGAATAGATCAGTCTTTGTGAATTCGTAGGATCAAAGGTCACGCTTCGCGAGTTCTGCTGCAAAGGCGGAACGTTATTTTTGCTCCAGCTCGCTCCTCCATTAGAAGTATAGAGCTGGCCGCCGTTCCCCCATGACCCATCTAAGGTGTAGTAAGCGGCAACGGCAACACGATTAGGATCTGCCGGATCAATCGTTACATCGGTTGGGTGAGTGACTTGGTACATCCGATTCCAAGTTGTTCCACGGTTGGTTGTTTTCCACACACCCGTCATAAGCCAGTTGCGATTGTTCTCATAATCCACCAGCCAGATGGTGTTGGGGCTATCAAAATCAATAGCAAAACGAGTCGGGTAGTACCAGACGCGATAACCTGGGTCAGCACCTGGTGGATAGTTCACCGTGCCTCTTAAGAGCTGCCATGAGGTGGCATTATTGGCGACATCAAGAAAGTAGATGCCGGTTCCTGCTTGGTTTGAGAAGGTCGGAGCATCACCGGTGAGAAGCGCATAGACGTTGCCGTTATTCGGATCAATTTCAATCTGCGGAATGATCTTATTGCCGGCCGGAAGACCGGTATTAAACATCTCCCATGTCACACCATTATCTATTGAGCGAGCGATACCTGTTTCGTGAGTGCCACCATAGATATGTTGGTTGATCGAGTCGTAGCCCACGGAAAGAAACTGGCGATTAAACGTCGTGCTGGTAGGAGTGAGTCTTGTCCAGGTTCTGCCACGATTAGCCGAACGATAGATTCCTCCATTACTCGTTATGGCATTAGCATGCCAATCATTGGGCCAATCATGAGAGTTTCCAGAAGCGGCATAAACCACTTGATCGTTACGAGTATCAAAGCTGTAGTCGTAGTTGCTGTTGTATTGAGCCTTGGTGATGCGCCAACTGGATCCCGCATCCTCAGACACAACTCCTGCGATATCCGCGGAGGCGGCATAGATCAATTGAGGATTCGTCGGATGATATTTGGTTTTATAGACCGATATGACCTCAAGCCCTCGCGTGCGCCAGCTCCCTCGAGCGACGGGTACTCCGGTTCCGCGATATTCAGTAAATGAAGCCAGCCAGTTTTCACCATAGTTTTTTGATGTGTGGAGAAAGAAGAATCCGGAGCCAGAAACAATACTGGAGTTTCTACGGTGAATCTCAAAACTCTCGTAACCATCATCGTACCAACCGACATCCAGTGCGACTGCCGAGTATTCAATTTTATCAGCGGGCCAAGCGGCGTACGGTACTACGTCCCAATTGATCTGATTAAGTTTCAAATTCCAATTCTGTCCCTTATTGCGGCTAACGTGGACTTTAGTACCGTACTGACGAATCCAGCCACGAGATCCCGTAACATAAATAGTGGAGGCATCGTTTTCGGCCATCTTTATATGATCGCCAGCCGCTTGTGTCGTGCGTGCGAAGGCAGTGTCGTTCTGCTTGACCCAGACATACCCACAATTATTAATCGTCTGATCGATAGAGGCCTGACCCCAATCAGCGAGGTAGGCATAGACCCACACACAGGCTTCGGCGCCGTTGTTATCAACCAGCGCGAGAGTGACTCCACTGGAGTCCCGGCCTCCGGTGAACTTTCTCACTTGGCCTGTGGAGGGTTGATAGAAGCTTGTAAAACTTTGTCCAAAATCACTTGAAACCCACACTCGTGTGCGAGTGGCATGATAGAGAAGTTTGCCACTAGGGGCGACATCTATATATGTACCAACCCCTTCTTCAGTTATGCCGGTGGCGCGTGTCCAGGAGACACCGCGATTAGCACTTCTTAAAAAGCCTTGAGTCGTTGCCGCGAAGATGAGATCAGCATTCTGACTATCCGAATGCCAATAACGAATGGTCTCACCACTTCGTAGTCCCATGGCGATGCCACTGAAGGTGACCCCAGCATCGGTGCTGCGACGGGGGTTACTTCCTGCCGAGGCATGAAAGACGGTTACGCCATCAGAGGAGAAGCCTACTGAGACGGCACGGGGGAGTTCTGAGCTAAAAACCGCTTGTCGATGATCAATAGCTCGCCATGAAATTCCTTCATCGAGACTGCGAAAAAGGGTGCCCATATCTGTGCCGATAAACCAAAGGCGAGCATAGGGGCTAATCGAAACACCACTCATCGCTCCACCACCGCCTACACCCCATGGGGTATACCCAGTTGGAATAGGCTCAGGCTCCGGTTCCGGCTCGGGTTCCGGATCAGGTTCGGGTTCCGGCTCGGGTTCCGGATCAGGATTTGGGGTCGGATTTGTTTCCCCTGGGTTACTTGGTGGGGGCTTAGAAACGGGTGGTTCTTCCTTTGGACTGCAGGCCGTAAGTACTAAAAGGATAAGGAGAATGTTTAAGGAAAGGGATTTCACTAAACAATTATCCCTGAAAAGCCCTAAACGAACTTGAGGGTAAATTCTACCAAATGTAAGAATATGTTTAAAGAAACATAGAAGAACAGTCCACTTTTGTGTAATAACCCAACAAATTTTTAAATACTTACTGCACCAAATCAGGACAGAGGGGATATTTCTATGTGGACTAAACTGCTAAAGAGCTCTTTTTTGCTAGGACTTTTGCTAATTGGCATTAGATCTTTTGCTGCAGAGCTCACTCTTGAAGAATTAAGAAGTGAAGTACTTAGTCGCAACCTCGATATCCAAATCCAATATGAAAAATACTATCAAGCTCAGCAGAACGTTGCTGTGGCTCGTGGTGAGTTCCTTCCAAGTGCTAACATTTCACTCATCAATGTGAACGCAACTTTGGCCATTCTTCAATCAGTAGTGCCAACACCTTCGGACTGGTTTGCTTATCAAGCGAGCCAAGACTTAAGCATCGCTGAAAAGTACGCCTCAGAAGCAGTTAAGCTCAATATCCTTGAAGGTTTGACCATCAACTTCCTCACAATCAAGCATTATGAGTTGTTGTTGGCTTCTTTCGAAACACAAGAAGCTGCTCTTGAAGACGTTTACTCTCAAGCACTTGCTCAGCAAGCAGTGGGCATGGGCTCAGACGCAACAGTATTTCAAGCTAAGCGTGACTTGTTCCAACTTCGCCAAGACATCTATGGTCTTCAGTCTTTGATCATCGCTGAAAAACAGGCCATGCAGATTGCTCTTAACCGCGGCTTAGGCAAAGACTTCACTTTGGGTGCTCTTCCTGCTGATAGCTCAGACGTTCTTCCGGCTACTGCCGAAGAAGCAGTTGAACTAGC
>Ga0164293_10001522_pt1 | contig 19369 bp, 18 predicted proteins | sample GEODES118metaG_FD_111487 | JGI IMG/M metagenome (GOLD analysis project Ga0164293, IMG submission 111487) | Eutrophic lake water microbial communities from Lake Mendota, Wisconsin, USA - GEODES118 metaG | ecosystem: Environmental > Aquatic > Freshwater > Lake | place: USA: Lake Mendota...
ACGTGTCCTACTGGTCACCGCAATACTTCTCATTTTCATTAACATCGCAATGTTTCTCTCGTATAAAAACGGGGTACTCAATTTTGGATTGCTTGGCGTTCTGGCATTTATGCTCACAACCGTATGGGCGGTTCAAGGACCTGTCTTTACTGCGCTCTCCATCAAAGTTGTGCCCGAGGAACGTGTTGCAAACGCAATAAGTTTGAATTCGGTGACATTCAACATTGGCCGGCTATTCGGCCCAATTATCGCAGGGTATTTGATTGCCATCTTTGATACCGGAACGCCCTTTATTTATTTGGCTGCACTATATCTTTTTGTTATTTTGGTTTTATCTAGAATAAAAATGGAAGATCTCCATCAAAAAAGTAGCGCGGCAGCTTCGGGGAATCTACGGGAAGCTTTTGCCTACTTGAATAAAAAGAAAAACTTGTATGTGCCAATGGTGCTAACCGGAATATTTGTTGGTCTAGGCATGAATTTCTCTTTCAATTCTTCGCTGATGGTTCGAAAGGTTTTCGAAGAGGATTCACGACATCTTGGTTTTGTCGGAATATTTCTCGCGATTGGCGGAATGATTGGCGCTGGTTATGCAGCACGACTTTCAGTATCTGGCCACCGACCAACTTTTGCAACGTTGACTCGAAGTGGCATAGCCCTTGGTCTCTTTTGGTTGGCTACATCTTTCGCGCCAACTTTCTGGGTTTTTGCCGCCTTGGCGCTATTAGTGAACCTATTTCATCTTATGGTGATGGCGACCGCCAACGGAATGATTGCTGCTTATTCTCCTGTAGATATTCAAGGGCGAGTCTATGGAATTTATCTCTTTATCTTCCATATTGGATTTGGAATTGGCGGTCCTTTGATTGGACTACTTGCGCAAGCCACCTCAATCAGATTTATGGTGGGTCTAGGAGGAGCGATTGTGCTCCTCCTATCCCTGATATTCGTTACTCTTTCGAAGAAATTTACCTTCGCAATCAACGACTAGAACTTGTAGAGCTTTGCGGCGTTCTTGTTGAGAATCTTCTTCTGCTCTGAAGTTGAAAGCTTCTCGATGTACTCGCGATATAGATTCATGATGACATCGTAAGAACTGAAGAGGCGATCCACTGGCCAGTTCGATCCAATAACACATCGGTCTGGACCGAATGCCTTGAGGCACGTTTCAACCCATGGCTTCAAAGACTTCTTAGTGAAGTTCGGGTCAGTCATCGCGACTCCTGAGATTTTCATAGTCACGTTCTCTGCTTTCGCGAGATCTTTAACGGCGCTCTTCCAATTCTCGAAGTAGGCATCAGTTCGCTTCCGTGGGAAACCAATGTGCTCAAGCACTATTGGTAGATCAGGGTGGCGTTCGGCAAGCTTGCGCGCCTCGCTCATGTTCTGCCATTCGCAATCTAAATCAAAGACAATCTTTTTCTTTGCCATCCACTTGAGCGATGCTTCGTACGCTGGATTTATCTCTTTCGCAGCCAACATCGGCTCTGCTTTGAAATCACGGATTCCCACGAAGAGCTTTGATTTAGCATGCTCTTCGAGTTGGGAAATCGCGTTTGCAGCTCCAAGATCGCAATCTGCAACGATTCGAATTGGAATCGGCGACTTCTTATTCATCTCGGTTAGCCAAACTGTTTCAGTTACTGGGTTTGGTGAGCCGATCGCAGCTTGCACATGCACGACGCCTTCAACGCCAGCAAAGCGAGATTCTGCATGAAAATTCTCCACGACATATTCCGGAGCCTTGATAGGATTGATGTTGCCGAGGATTGGGTGGACGAAATCTCGATCGAGCCAGACCCATTTAAGTTCGGGATGGCTGAAATCATAGAAATGAGCATGTGTATCAATAATTGGAATTTGCTTAGCCATGGTCTAGCGCCTCTCTTTTCTGGTGATAGTTCTGGAAATCCAGTACTTGCTCGACTGCGCATTCGCCCCTAAGTTACTGCCAAATACATCCAAGGAGAAGCCCCTATGAAAATTGTGAAGGTCGAACCAATTCCCGTTGCCTACCCAGAGCCAAATGACTTCAACGCTGAGCGCTATCTCTGCTTGGTAAAGATCACCACCGATGATGGCCTTGTTGGGTGGGGCGAATCGATTACACAGTTCAAAGAGGCAAATGCTCCCGTGGCGGCTCTTATCGCTGGCCTTGCTGAGGATTACTTAATTGGTAAGGACCCAATCAATAACGTCGCCATCTGGCGCTCCCTTAAAGAGCGCGCGTGGTGGTACGGCTATCGCGGGGGCATCGCATCGTATGCAATCTCCGCAATCGACATCGCGCTCTGGGATCTCAAGGGCAAAGCGCTCAACACCAGCGTCTTGGAACTTCTCGGCGGCCCTGTTCACGATCGCCTGCCTGCCATCGCATCTGGCCATGCCCACGATTCAGATATCAAAAAGATGGCTGATGAGGCGAAGACCTGGATGGATCAAGGTTTACAAGGTATGAAGGTTGGCTTTGGTAAGCGCGGCCACGCGCACCTCGGCTATGAGCACAATCGAGATGTCGAATATGTCAAGACAATGCGTGAAACTCTGGGCGAAGACAAGATGATCATGATTGATCTTGGTTACGCCATCAAATGGGATGTTGCTACAGCAGTCAAGCGCGTTCAGGCATTCGATGATTACAACATCGATTGGATTGAAGAGCCGCTCGGTGCGTGGGACCCACAAGGGTATGCAGATCTTCGTGCAAAAACTAAGACGCTCATCGCGTATGGCGAGCGCGAGTGGCAGGTTGCTGGTTTCGAAGAAATCCTTAAGACCGGAACGTGCGATGTCTTTGGTATTGATCCAGGTCGCGCGGAAGGAATTACAGGCTTTAAGAAAGCTGCCGAGCGAGTAGAGGCGTACAAGCGAACTGCCAACGCGCACGCATGGTCATCAGCGATCATCTCAGCAGCGAGCCTTGCTGTCTCATTCAGCAGCGCAGCATTCCGGCTCTTTGAATTCAAGCCATTAGCTAATCCAATGCAGAACGATCTCATCAAAGAGCCGTTCAAACACTCAGAGGGTTGGGTCTATCCACCGCTTGGTAAACCAGGCCTTGGTATTGAAATCATTGATGAGGTTATCGATAAGTATCGCCAGAAGTTTTAAAAGTTACTTCTGATCCTTATGTGGAGCGGCCTTCCGAATGGGGGGCCGTTTTCCATTGAAGCGAAGAGGTAATCCGGGGATTCGCGCCACCTTCGTCTCGTTATCTGGATAGGGAAGTAGTACATCAATTGCCTTACCTTGCGGGTCATCATGCAACTCTTCTGGAAGGGCAACGCGATCTGCAGGAACGCCATTGCGACCTAATACTCCTGCCCAATACGGGGCGTCATGAGTGGCGAGAGCTTTTTCAATTTCACTCTTAAGAACCTGTGAATTCTTCACTCGATCTACGTTTGCAGCAAAACGTTGGTCGGTAATCAAATCTTCTCGACCAATCAATGCGCAGAGTTTTGCAAAGATGTTATTGCTGCCAACGCCAATACATAGGGTGCCATCTTTCGTTGCGAAGATGCCATAGGGCGAAAAAGCTGGATGTCCACTACCAGAACGAACCGAAGGCGCTCCAGTTAACTGTTCAGCAGAGAGGTGATAGCTAACCCACGTCGCGCCGGTCTCGTAAAGCGAAGTTTCCACTAACTTTCCTTTGCCAGTGAGATTTCGTTCCACGAGCGCAGCCAAGATTCCAATAGCAAGCCACATGCCGCCACCAACGTCGAGTACAGATACTCCTGCGCGGACTGGATTCCCATCAGGCTCACCTGTTACATGCATGATTCCGGTACGTGCTTGAACCGTTGCATCGTAACCGGGGGCCGATGCATCAGGTCCGGTTGTTCCATACGAAGAGAGATTGCCAAAAATCAATCGTGGATATCGAACCATCAACTGTTCCGGATCTAGTCCGAGTGCGCTTAAACGATCAGGCAAAAAGTTTGTGAGGAAAACATCTGCATCTGCAAGTAATTCTTCCAATCGATTTTTTCCTGCATCAGATTTTAAATCGATACTTTCGGCGCTCTTATTTCGGTTGACAATGTGAAAGTACGCAGAGCGATCACCATCTATTGGTGACATGGAACGTGCAGGGTCGCCCACAGGGGTTTCGATTTTGAGGACGTCAGCGCCAAGGTCTGCCAGTACCGCCCCACCGAATGGCCCGGCGATATTGGAGGTCGCATCAAGGATGCGCACCCCAGCTAGCGGTAGCGCTGGTGATGAATCCGACATAGGCGCTCCTTGACGGGGTTGCTCGGCAGTCAATACCCTAGCAAACGATTCCAGCCACCACTCTCGTGAGGTTCACCACGCGGGCAGGGGCAAATCATCTGAGCTGAAGGGTGTGTTTATGGCGGCGATGCAATTCCGACAAGCAATCGTCAATGCGCTAGCTGATGAGATGCGCAGCGATCCGACGGTCATGCTTTTTGGCGAGGATGTGGCTGAGGCAGAGGGTCCATTTAAGACCTCTGAAGGTTTACTTACTGAATTTGGACCAGTGCGCGTACGCGATACACCCATCTCTGAAATGGGATTCACGGGCGCAGCAGTTGGCGCGGCCATTCTTGGTGCGAAGCCAGTTGTCGAAATTATGTTCATTGAATTTTTAGGAGTAGCTCTCGATCAGGTTGTGACCGAGGCAGCAAAGATGCGCTACCTCTCGAATGGAAAACTTTCGGTACCAATGGTTGTCCGCGCCTCATGTGGATCAGGACTTGGATTTGGCAGCCAACATTCACAGACTCTCGAGAATTGGTTCACCGCAACTCCTGGTTTGAAATTGATCATGCTCAGCGATGCACAATCTGCATACACGCTTACTCGAGCAGCAATTCAAGATCCAGATCCTGTTGTCATTCTTGAGCCGCGAATCCTCTACGCGAAGCGCGGCGAGGTCGATAAGGATCTCAAGCTGAAGATTGGTCAAGCGCGCATCATGCAGCCTGGTAGCGACATCACGATAGTTTCTTCGGGACAGATGGTTGATGTCTGCAAGGAAGCGATTGCTGAATCCGGCGTGAGCGCCGAACTCATCGACTTGGCAACAATCGTTCCTTGGGATCGAAAAACTGTTCTTGATTCAGTGAAGAAGACTGGTCGATTAGTCGTCGTCGAAGAGGCGCCACTAAGCGGCGGCTGGGGAAGTGAAATAGTTGCTACAGCGACTTCAGCTCTCTTTGGTGAGCTAAAAGCTGCACCATTTAGAATCACCGCTCCAGATATTCCGGTGCCATATAGCGGGCCGCTTGAGACCCGTTACATTCCAACAAAAGAAGATGTCGCACGCCAACTTAAAGAAGTTATGACAACTGGCAAGACTCCCAAGACCTGGTGGGAAATGGAGGGGTTGAAATAATGAGCGCTCAACTCGAACGACGTAAGGCAGTACAAACTGATGAGGTTGCTGGTTATGAGCGGATGCTCGAAATCAGAGAATTCGAAAATCAAATTAATGGGCTCTTCGCAGCAGGATTAATTCGTGGCACTACACATCTTTGCCTCGGACAAGAAGCGCTCGACATCGCAATCGCGGCAGAGCTTCGTCCGAGTGACACGGTGATGGCTACTTATCGCGGCCATGGCGTTGCGTTAGCTCTTGGCCTGACTCCAGAGTCTGTGCTCGGTGAAATTATGGGCAAGACCAATGGGTGCTGTGGTGGCGTAGGTGGCTCAATGCACCTTGCCGACATGAGCGTTGGTTTACTTCCAACTTCTGCAATCGTAGGTGGCGGAATCCCGATTGCTGCTGGCGCTGCACTTGCCTATCAACTCTTGGGTCAAGATAACGTCGGCGTAGCCATCTTTGGAGATGGTGCGACAAATATCGGCGCATTCCACGAGGGTCTGAATCTTGCAGCAATTTGGAATCTGCCAGCTATCTTCATTTGCGATAACAACGTTTATGGTGAGTACAGTCGAATTGATAAAACCACACCTCTTGAAGATCTCCATATGCGCGCTGAGAGTTACAAGATGCCGCACTATGCAGTAGATGGCATGGATGTTGCAGCTACTCGCAAGGGAATCAAGGAAGCTGTCGACCGCGCACGTAGTGGCGGTGGACCAACATTGATTGAGGCGAAGACCTATCGCTTCGCTGGCCACTCACGAGCTGACAAGGCGCTCTATCGCCCAGAGGGTGAGCTTGAGAAGTGGCAAGAGCGCGATCCGATTAAATTAACCGAAGAAGGTTTGGTAAAACGCGGTCTACTCGATGCTGCGAAAATCGAGAAGATGCGCGCTGATATGACCAAGACCATCGAAGGTGTTGTCGCGACGTGCCAGGCAGCGCCAAGCCCAACCGTTGCTTCTATGTTCGAGAATGTTTTCACGAGTTAGGACAGACCATTATGAAGATGACAATCAAGATGCCTCGCGTAGGCGACACTGTTGACTCGGTCTACTTGGTGACCTGGCATAAGCAACCAGGGGATACTGTCGCAGTAGGCGATTCCCTGATGGAAGTTGAGACAGATAAGGCAAACGTGGAAGTTCCCTCACCTGTCGCAGGCACTATTGTCGAATTGCTCTTTAAGGATGGCGACGAGATTAAAACTGGCGATCCCATCGCAACTTGCGAGAGCTGATCTCTTTCGATGGCGACAATTGCAATCTATGGCGCCGGCCAACTAGGCACCACGGTTGCTCAGATTCTCGCTGAAGTCCCGCAGCACACAGTCCTAGGAGTATTTGGCAGAAACGATCGTCAAACTGCGCTGACCTCTGGGGCGGATGTTGTCATCATCGCGACCACAACTAAATTTAAAGATGTTGCCAGTGATATTGAGTTAGCAGTACAGAGTGGTTCGCACGTACTTGTCTCCTCCGAAGAGTGTGCCTATCCATGGGCAGTTGATCGCGCGCTCGCCGATTCATTAGATGCATTGGCGAAGTCCAAGAATGTGAGTATCTCTGGGACTGGAGTAAATCCAGGGCTGATTTTCGACTCCCTAGTACTCACTCTGCTTGGCGCGGCGCCACGTGGCTGCACAGTTGCCGTACGCCGGACGGTGAGCATTGCTGGCTTTGGTGCAACCGTACTTCGTCGTCTTGGTATGGGATTTACTCCAGAAGTTTTCGCCGAGCGAGTCAAGCGCGAAGAGATCCTTGGCCACGCTGGGTTCCCGCAATCAATGACAGTAGTTGCAGATGCAATGGGTCTGACTATCGAATCTATCGATAAAGAGTTACTCCCGCTTATCACCGAGAAAGAAATCGACCTTCCAGATCGATTTGTAATTGCAGCCGGCGAGAGCGCAGGTGTGAACCAGACTTACACGGCGAAAGTTAATGGAAAGACCTGGTTCGTCTCACACTTCTACGGCCATGTAGATCTACCAAGTATTGGCAAGAGCGCAGTAGATGAGATAGAACTATCACTTGATGGAAAAGTCTTCCAAACAATTACACTTAAGCCTGGAATTGGGTCCCAAGTGGGGTCAAAGAACATGGTGGCAAATTCCATTCAGAGAATTCTTGCTGCGCCACATGGATGGGTCACCGTTGCACATATGGAACCAGCATTCCCTGAGAGTTTGTAAATCATGAGCGCTCTCACTCTTGGCGATGGGCTTGTCGGCAAAGTTGCACTTGTCACAGGTGCATCAAGTGGGATTGGGCGTGCAACCGCGCTGCTTTTTGCGCGTGAAGGAATGACGGTTTGTGCGACCTCGCGTGATGAGGCTGGCTTGCAAGAATTAGAGAGCGAGATGCCTGCCGGTAATCACATGTATCGAGTGTTGGATTTACAGGACGTGCAAGGCTGTGAAGCGCTTGTCGCAGAAGTTGACGCTCGATATCAAGGCATCTACGTACTTGCGCATATTGGCGCATATTTACGACGTAAAGATCTCTTTGACGTTACCGAAGAGGATTGGGATGTGCAACTAGATGTCAATCTTCGCTCTGCCTTCTTCCTCAATCGAGCAGTAGGAAAAGTGATGATCGAACGGAATATTCCAGGGCGAATCATCAATTTCTCCTCCTCATCGTGGTTGGTAGGTCCGATGAAAGGTTCTGATTCTTACGTTGCCTCCAAAGGTGGGGTGGTCTCCTTAGCGCGAGGTTTCGCCCGTCAATTTGGCCCACATGGAATTCGCGTCAACGTCATTGCTCCAGGGCAAATCAATACGCCTATGCAACATGTAGATAATGATCCAAAGATTGTTGCCGACGCTGCAGCGGCCTGTCCGCTTCGTCGAATGGGTGAACCGGAAGAACTTGCGCGCGTCACATTATTCTTAGCATCAGATAACGCCTCCTTCGTTAATGGTGCAACCATTAATGTAAGTGGCGGCTTACTGATGTACTAGTTAGTTAATTTATTTCTGCTTTCCCGCCAGAATCTTCTGTGGGTTGGTCTCAGTTAACACTTTAATCTGTTCCTGCGTTACGCCAGCAGCTTTTAACTTTGGTAGGAAGTGTGTGATTAAGTGGGCGTAGCCATTTCCACCATGAATCGCAAGGCGCGAGCGGGCAGCAATATCGGTACTGATAAGGATTTTGTTGAGGTATCCCTCGCTAATGAGCGTCGCAATTGACTCAGCTCGGAGCTCGTCAGTTTGTTTATCGAATTGTCCGACCGCATCATAAGCAATCCAGACGCCACGTTTTAGTAACTTTCGAGAATAATTGAGATCGCGATTGGTATCACAATGTCCGATGATGGTGATATCTAGATCCGCACCTGCACTCTCGAGAATATTGAGTTGATCGATACCGATTTCGGTAAATAGCGCATGGGTTCCAATCGGTATTCCTGTTTCGCGTTGCGCATGCGCTGCAGCTTCGAGAACGCGCTTTTCGGTTGCTTTAATTTCACGATGGTGGGTACCTAGTTCACCAATAAAACCAGCTTTGATTGACGTTCCAGGTAGCCCTTCAGTTATATGAGAGACTAATCGCTTAGTTATGTCAGCAGTGCTCATACTGTGCAGCCACTCTGGGTAATAGACATCCCAATAGAAACCAGTTCCCGCGATGATGTGCACTCCTGTTTGCTCAGAGATATACACCAGCTTCTCTGGGTCAGGATGTAAACCGTAAATTGTCTGATCGACAAGAGTAGCGCCGCCAGCAGCTTTAAAGAGCGCAACCTCTTTCACCATTGTGTCTGGCTCGAGCAGGACCATCTCTGCGCTACGTCGAACGTCATAGGTATCAACGATCAGATGCTCATGGGGGAGAATTAATCCCAATTGATCTGCTGGTATCGGTCCACGAACGGTATTGACTAACGTGTTGCTTGCCATGAGGTCCCCTATCTAGCTTTTATCTGGCGTCTATTTGTGGAGTTGATTGAGCAGCGCCAGTGATTCTTCAATCAAAATGCGACTTGCTTGCGGCGCAAAAGGTGCAGGGTGGCCATATCCGCGCTGGGCGACTGTTGGCTCATATCCACCCCATTGATACTCCTCGGGAGTGGAGACATAGCCAAGAACCCCCTGGCAATATCCTGCAAATAGCGTGGTGTCGAATGGTGATCGCTTGCGTACTTCCGCGCCAATCTCTGTGAAGAGTTCGCCAGGCGTACCCACAATTGCACAATCACCCAAACGCGCAACCCAGATCTCGCCCTCAATCTCTTCTGGTAAGGGTGCGAGCGCTGCCATCTTCAACATCTCGGTCAGCCAGGAGATGTGATATCGAATCGGGTTGAGCACATCGCGCTTTGCCCCTGACTTCTCTTTTGTTGCGTAATCATTGGATCGTTCCTGCAGCTCTCGTTCCATGTCGGCGACTGTTAACGAGGGATTTAGCGGAAGTTTGAGAATCTTTCGCGCTGATGAGATGGGTTGTGAGCTTTGCGGATTTCGGACCGTTCTGCGATACAAGGAAATTGGAGTCACCGAACCGTACGCGATATGGTCAATATCAATTTCGCGTGGGTCCTTATCGACCACAGCATGCACGGCCTCGAGTGCCAGTCGATGACCAAAAGCAATTTCTGGCCCCGGATGATCGAAGAATGCTTCGAGAGGGAGGATGTTTCCGGCAGCGCCTTGGAAGAAGATGCATGTGCCACCGCGAAGGAGTTCAACCTGGTTACGTAGCGGCCCGAGGAAATCAGAGCCAGCATACGAAACCTCGCCACCAAGTACTACAGGATGGCAACCAAAACCAATGAGGGTTGCAATTGCACTGCCATCATGCGCATCGATTCGAATCGTTGGTACCTCTTCGTCGATGAAATTCTCTTTATTCCAACCGAGAATCGTGCCGCCTTTGCCATCACGTTCACGACGATTAACGGCGATTCCAGGTGCAACCCCCGTTCCACCGGAAATGCGTGCTGGCTGCATCCGGGAGATAGCTTTAACGCACGCACTGGCATAGTCGTATGGAATCTTCTCGAAGTAGGCGTGTTCTGCATCAGTGAGTTGTGCAAACTCACCATGTAATTTCTCGCCCTCCTTGCGTGGCCATAGACCAGCGTGGGTGTGGCTAGAGTTCAAGAGGATATTGTCGTAGGGAATACCTGTAGCTGCGACTATTGCTTTACGAACTCGATCTGCAAAGTAAGTGTCGAGATTTGTTACATCTGCGGCGATAACAGCAAGTAAATGGTCATCGTTTTGAATGACGCAGGCGCGCACCTGACACGCATCAAGAGAGTCCCGAACGGCAAAAGCGCGTCGGACAAATCCTTGCGGATCAGAGGGTAGTGGTGGCTCAATCGAGATAACCGCTGCTCCAGCGCGAAGACCTGACATTGATTCCTCCTAGTTTGTGGAATCTAACGAAATACCCTTGATACCGTAGTATGGACGCTAGAGCATTGGCAACGATTTTTCTCGAACTTTAAAGGGGTTTCTATGTCACACTCTCGCTCGCAGCGATCAGTGTTCGCCGTTCCTGGTAGCAGCGAGAAGATGATTGGAAAAGCGCTGGATTTCCAGGTCGACCAGCTTTTCTTGGATTTGGAAGATGGCGTTGCCCCTGATGCAAAAGCAGCTGCGCGGGAATTGATAAATTCGGCAGGGCAGAAGAAATTCACAGCCCCATTGGTGAGCATCCGAGTCAATGCCCTGGAGAGTGCATGGATCGATGCAGATATCGATCTGCTGGCAGCTGGAGTGGGTCGCTGGATTGGTTCAGTTATTCTCCCCAAAGTTCGACATGTCGACGACATCAAAGTTTTTAGTGATGCGCTAACCAAAGTCGAAAAAAGCGTGAACCGAGAAGTTGGATCAATAACAATCGATGCACAGATTGAAAGCGCGCAGGGGTTAGTTAATTGTGAAGCAATTGCCTCCGCCAATCGGGTCACTTCGCTAAATTTTGGACCCGCTGATTTCATGGCGGATTTAGGTGCAACAGCAGAAGAAGTAACTTCTAATGAATATGCGCTGATGAAAATTCTTGTCGCGGCACGCGCTGCAGGAATTGCAGCAATCGATGGACCAACTCTCGAAGTTCGCGACATAAGTAAGTTCGAGAAATCATCTCGAATTTCAGCGGCGATGGGCTTTGATGGAAAGTGGGTACTCCACCCTGATCAGATTGACAGTTGTCATGCGATCTTCACGCCCACTCAAGAGCGTTTCGACGAGGCTTCTTGTCTATTGGAAGCGTACGAACATTTCACGTCGAGCAGTGGTGGCGCCAAAGGCGCTGCAATCTACAAAGGCGCGATGATTGATGAAGCTTCGCGGAAGATGGCGCTATCGGTCTACAACCGTGGCGCCGCTGCTGGGTTGCGTGCCAGCCGCCATTTCATTGCCTAATACCGAGATGTAGTGAGCTCGCGCTTGGTTAAGTGAGCCATCCCGCTGATTGCTTGCGAAATACGATCCACTGCTGCGTTGAAGATAGTCTCACCTTTCCCCTTTGTAGCCAGGAGCGGGTTGCCGATGATTCCTGCTTTGCTATCGCGCTTGAGGTCGAGTGGAATATTTAAGAACCCTGGCTGTCGGAAATCTATGCATGACCATGGAGTTGGCTGATTTGGCATATCGATGATTGCCTGAGACATATCTACATCTTCAGGGCGAAGATAGAGCGCAAGCGAAGTTTCCATCTCACATGCATGGCCCATACCGCCAATCTCTGACTCGCCAACTGCTATTAGGACGTCAGTGATGGTCTGCCAGTACGAGAGTGCAGGAATAGAAATGCCTAATTCCTCGCCGATCTTTGAAACCGAAGCGGTGAGATTCCCGATGTTCCCGCCATGGCCGTTGACGATTAAGAATCGGTAGAAGCCATGTGGCTTCAAGGACGCGATTGTGTCCATCAAGATGTTGGTGAACGTTTCATTCTTGAGCGAAATAGTTCCAGGAAATCCGAGATGGTGTGGCGAAGTGCCCCACCAGATTGGTGGCGCAACTAACACGCGCTGATTACTAACATTTCTTGCGACTGCCCGTGAGATTGCATCGGCGTTATAAATGTCGGTATCAACTGTGAGATGTGGACCATGTTGTTCTATCGCTCCGGTAGGGATCACGATTGTTGTGGCATCTCTATCAAGTTCGGCAATCTGGCTCCAGGAGAGCTTCTCCCACTCAATCCTCTGCATGCTCATCATGTGTGCAGTTTAGTAGAATTTGTGCATGGCGATAAGAGTGAGCGTGCGCGTAAAACCTGGCGCATCGCGGAATAAAGTTCGGGGCAGTTACGGTGATCCACCCGCACTTATCGTTGCGGTCTCAGAGCCAGCGATAGATGGCAGAGCCTCGACCGCGGTATGTCGGGCTATCGCCGAGGAATTAGGCGTTTCGCTCTCCAAGGTTTCAATAGTGATGGGCCAGACTAGTCGGAGTAAGGTTGTTGAAATCAACGATGACAATCCGCACCTACAGCGAAAAATCGCAGAATTACTCAGAAGCGAGGAGTAGTGCGTAACACGTGAAGAAAATCTCTTTTGCTTCTCCCGCTAATGGGGTCTACCCGTACGTGATTGCTATTTTTGCTAGCTTGCTTTTGTTGTCGAATATTGGCGCCGTGAAGTTAATTGCATTTGGTCCAATAATCACCGATGGTGGCGCATTCCTCTTTCCATTGGTGTACATAGTTGGTGATGTGCTGAGTGAAGTTTATGGATTGAAAGCTGCTCGCCGCGCAATATTCCTTGCCTTTGCTCTTTCAGTGTTGGCATCACTTACTTTTTGGGCGGTGCAATCTGCTCCACCAGCGGATGGATGGAACAATCAAGCGGCATTTGAAGCAGTTCTTGGTTTTGTTCCACGAATAGTCCTGGCAAGTGTCTGCGGATTCTTGGTAGGTCAACTTCTCAACGCATATGTGCTGGTAAAGATAAAAGAGCGAACTGCAGAGAGAGCTCTTTGGCTTAGATTAATTGGATCTACGGTGGTCGGTGAGTTGGCCGACACGATAACTTTCTGCACAATTGCCTTCTATGGCGTGATCACCGGTGGAGATTTCCTCAACTACGTGATTACTGGTTATATCTATAAAACTGCGCTAGAAGTGGTGTTGCTTCCAATAACTTATCGCGTCATTGCCCTCATGAAGCGAATCGAGCCGACTTATCAGCGCGAGGGATAGTACCTAGCAAGAAAGTCATCTCGGAAGTCTTCGTAGCTATCTTGATCAAGATGTTCTCGGATTCGATCGACAAGGGTCACAGTGAAATGAACATTGTGTATCGTGGTCAAAGTTGAACCCAAAATCTCCTTGCTCTTAAAAAGGTGATGTAAATAAGCCTTTGTGTAATGGGTACAGGTATAGCAGGTGCAATTCTCATCGATAGGGGAGAAGGCCGTTCGGTTCTGAGCCACAGTGAGGTTAAAACGTCCGGCAGGTCCATAGACCGCGCTCGTGCGGGCATTGCGAGTGGGAGCAACGCAATCGAAAGTATCTGCACCACTTTCGACACCGCGAAAAAGATCATCTGGCTCGCCAATTCCCAGGAGATGTCGTGGTTTATCTTCAGGCAACTCATCGGTGACCCAAGAAACTATCTCGGTGAGGGCGCTCTTATCGATAGCTCCACCGATACCAAATCCATCGAAATCGAGCTCTGCAATAGTACGTGCGGCTTCTTTTCGAAGGTCTTCATACTGCGCACCCTGAATCACACCAAAGAGCGCTTGATATGGTTTTCCAATTCGTTCTTCTGTGAGCTTTCGATGTTCTGCAATACAACGATGTGCCCAAGCGAGGGTGCGATCTAGGGCAAGCTTTTGATAATCCTTGCTATTCATCAGAGTCGTACATTCATCGAAGGCAAAGATAATGTCAGCGCCGATCTGATGTTGCACCTGCATAGAAATTTCTGGAGTGAATCTATGCATAGAACCATCGAGATGCGATTTAAAAGTAACGCCGTCGTCGTCCACGTGAGCTAATCGCAATTTAGGAGATTGAATGACATCATCTGCGGTTACGTCACCAGGATCCATCGCAAGAGTTTTCTTAAATCCCACTCCAAGCGAGAGCACTTGAAAGCCGCCGCTATCTGTAAAGGTGGGGCCGTTCCAATTCATGAATGAGCTCAAGCCCCCTGCTTGATCCAAGATCTCGGCACCAGGTTGCAAGTAGAGGTGATAAGCATTGGATAACACTGCTTGCGCACTGCTCTGGCGCACCTGTTCCACCGAGAGCGCTTTTACTGTGGCTTTGGTTCCCACTGGAATAAAGGCCGGGGTATTTATCGGGCCATGTGGGGTGGAGATGGTGCCACGTCGCGCCCGGGAGTAGGAGCCCTTGCCCTGGCTTTCTATGACAAAGCCCCATTGATCGCGATTCACCGTGCGAAATCTACCGCCCCCGGCCCTTTCCTTAGATTCTCTCGAGATTTTCCCGAAAATAAGCGAAAGTCAGGGACCCAAGTTGTAGCGACGACCTATATATAAAGAGTAGGTTCTGACGGTCTACCTGCCAGTAACACGCTACCCGGGGGTGCTATTCGTGAGCCAAGAGCAGCGCCATAGCGATGGCGGCTTTGGAAATCTCACGACCAGCTCAGGAGTTATCGGACGTAGCCCCCGCGAATTGGCTTGGCGCCGATTTCGTGCCAATAAAACTGGATTAGTCACTTTGGTCATCGCGCTCTTTCTCATCCTTTCCACGATCTTCGCACCGCTCTTGCGTTCCCTCTTTGGGCTCGACCCGCGCGCTCGATATAACGAGTTGATGGATAGTCGTGGATTTCCCACTGGAGGTTTTAACGGGATTAGTTGGGCCCACCCATTGGGACTTGAACCAGGGATCGGCCACGACCTGCTTGCGCGATTACTTTTTGGCGCGCGCACCTCATTCTTTGTCGCGCTGATCGTGACTGTTTCCAGCGTGAGCATTGGCGTCATTATGGGAATCCTGATGGGGTATTTCCGCGGAGCAGTGGATTCCACTCTCGGTCGGTTCATCGATTTCCTACTCGCGTTCCCTGCTTTTTTCATGATCGTTGCGCTGAGCCTTCCTATGGTTCAGCGATTGGAGGCAACCGGGTTGGTGGAGGGCAACTCTGCTCGCATGACCTATCTGGTGATTATTTTGATTTTCTTTGGCTGGCCATACCTAGCTCGAATTATGCGCTCTCAAGTGCTCTCAATCAGAGAGCGTGATTACATCTTGGCAGCACGCGCCTTGGGCGCTTCACAACGTCGAATCATCTTTAAAGAGATTGTGCCGAATCTTTGGACTGTTGTGATCGTTTACTTGTCGCTCTCACTGCCTGGTTATCTCACCGCTGAAGCGGTTTTTTCATTCCTCGGTCTTGGTGTGCAGCCTCCGGATGCAACGTGGGGACTACTCATCTCTGATTCAATTAAATACGTTATTAGCAACCCTACATATTTCTTAATTCCCTCTACTGCGCTCATCCTGGTCGTGTTGACTTTCAATTTACTCGGCGATGCAGTTCGGGATGCGCTTGACCCACGAAGTGAGGTCAGCTAACTGGAATTACCGTTGGCAACAGCTGAGTTAACGGTAAATAACTAAATACCAACCAACCACATATCCAACGTTAAGGAGGAATATGTTCAAGAAAACTGCGGGAACATCCCGCACTGGGCGTCGCGTTTTCTCCGCGGTAGCATCACTTTCGCTACTTACCGGAGTCCTCGTCGGTTGCTCTTCATCAAGTGGAGGTGCGGGCGGAACGCTCACATTCCTCACCAATGCAGAATCATGGACACATGCTGATCCAAACCGTAACTACACCGGTCAACACATTGCATGGTTCGGTTCATTTATGCACCGCACGCTCACTGCTTACGCACGAGCTGAGGGAGCTGCCGGCTCAGAGGTCGTTCCAGATCTAGCTACCGATACCGGTCGCGCATCAAATGGAAATAAGACCTGGGAATTCACACTCCGCGATGGTGCGAAGTTTGAAGATGGCAGCGAAATCACCTGCGCCGATGTTAAATATGGCGTATCGCGCACATTCGCAACTGATGTCATCACAGATGGCCCAACATACGCAATCAGCATGCTCGATATTCCAAAGGATGCAGAAGGCGCCTCTGTTTATAAAGGACCATACAAGGCTGATGGAAATGACACCGCTGCTTATGACAAGGCTGTTACCTGCTCGGAAGATAACAAGACCATCACCTTCAATCTCTCTCGTCCAGTTGGTGACTTCAACTACACCGTCACCTATCTTTCCTTCAGCCCAGTTCCACAAGCTAAGGACAATGGAGATCAATACGATCTAGCGCCAGTATCTTCTGGTCCATACAAGATCGAAAAGTACAAGGCAAAAGATGAGATGGTCCTTGTTCGCAATGAAAATTGGAGCAAAGACTCAGATCCAATCCGTAATGCGTACCCAGATAAAATCGTGGTTCGCTTCGGCGTGGCAGAGGAAGTTCGCGATCAGTTGATCTTGAACGATTCTGAGCCAGCGGCATTCTCTCTCGATGCGATTCTCCCAACCAACCTTGCAACCGTCTTCAACGAAGATGGCACACCAAAGGAAGAGTGGAAGAGCCGTGCCCTCAATGTCTACGATCCATATGTCACTTACACGGCAGTAAACGTGGGCAAAGTCCCATGCGTACAGGTACGTAAGGCGATTTACTATGCTCGAGACTTCGCAGCGCTCCAACAACTTGGTGGTGGTGCAGCATTTGGTGGCGATCCAGCAGATGGTGTCATCAAGCCTTTGATGGGCCTTGATTACAAGCCAGTTACCGGTTTGGAAGATTTCAAGCCAGAAGGTAATGCCGAGAAGGCACAAGCACTTATGGCAGAGGCTAAGAGCGCATGCCCAGATGTATATGCCAAGGCAACTGGTGCAGGGCTCACCTTCGATGTCGCCGATTCAGATACCAACAAGAAGTCGGCAACAATTTGGATTGACTCAGTGAAGAAGAATGCAGGAATCAATCTCAAATTCAACTTCATCGAGCCAGGCCAGTATTACGCCGTAGTTCTTGATCCAACGAAGCAGGGAGATCTCTCCCGTGCTGGTTGGGCGCCAGACTGGGCGAATGCTTCAACGGTTATTCCTGAGCTCTTCTTAGAGGGCGCTGGATTCCCGCTATCTAACGTAGGCAAGGACCCTGCATATGCAGAGTTCAAGAGCCGCGTAGAGGCAAACCTCTCTCAATCTGATCGCACAGCACAGGGTGCGGAGTGGGCTGCTCTCAATCAATACGTGATGGATCAAATGTGGGTCATCCCTGGCGTCTTCTCGAAGACCCAAGAGATGTGGGGCTCCAAGCTAGAAGGAATCTTCTTCTGGGAACCACAGGGTGCACCGTCATTTGGTGACATCAAAGTCAAGTCCTAATTAATTTATATTAATTAGCGAACATCATGTTGAGGTGGGGGAGAAATCCCTCACCTCAACATTCAAGAATCAAGAGATATTCAGAGGTAGGTGGAGATGATTAATTATTTAGCAAGACGAATTGCAATTTCGGTTGCGATCTTATTTGCAGTTAGCTTTGCTGTTTACTTAATCTTTGCGATTCTCCCCTTTGACCCTGCTGCTCTAACGTGCGGCAAGAATTGCAACGACCCAACGATCATTGAGGCGAATAGAAAGCGATTAGGTTATGACCTGCCTATTTGGACTCAGTACTTCATCTTCTTGAAGGGGCTATTTGTCGGTCGAACATTCGGCGAGGGAGCGGCGACGATTTTCTGTCCAGCGCCAAGCTTTGGTTACTCCTTCCAAGAACACGCTTGCGTGACTAGCTCAATTCTTGAGGCGCTGCCCGTGACTCTCTCACTAGCAATCGGAGCGCTAGTGCTCTGGCTGATTATTGGGGTTGGGTTAGGCATCTTGGCCGCCCGATATCGAGGTCGCGCTGCAGATACCGGAAGCACGGTATTTGTGCTCATTGGCACCTCACTGCCTACTTTTCTCACCGGCTTGCTCTTATTAGTTTTTGTTGTAGTTAAATGGCGGATATTGCCCTACCCATCAGGAAATTACACGCCACTTTTTGAGAATCCGTTGGAGTGGCTCAACACAATGATTCTGCCGTGGATTACTTTGGCCTTTGCCTACGCGGCGCTCTACACGAGATTTGTTCGCAACTCAGTGATTGAAACACTGAGTGAAGATTTCATCAGAACTGCACGCGCAAAAGGATTGAGCGAGAAGGTGATTTTACGTAAACACACTCTGCGCGCTGCGCTAGCACCGCTAACGACAATGGCGGGGTTAGATTTTGCCGGCCTTCTGGGTGGAGCCATTTTGACCGAAGCGGTCTTTAATCTCCCTGGCTTAGGTCGACTGTCACTGGGAGCCGTAATTGATTTTGACCTTCCAATCATCGTGGCGACCACAATTCTTGCGGCATCAATAGTTATTACGATGAATTTAGTTGTCGATGTTCTCTATGCATTTATCGACCCACGAGTGCGAGTCGCTGCATGAGCTTTTTAGATGTTAACGACCTTCGAGTCGAGTTCCCCACCAGTGATGGAGTGGTGCGGGCGGTCGATGGCGTCTCATTCTCTGTTGATCGCGGCGAAACACTCGCGATCGTTGGTGAATCTGGATCCGGAAAGACCGTCACGAATCTGGCTTTAATGGGGTTACTCTCCCCGCGTGCCTCTCGCATTAGCGGCAGCGCAATTATGCATCAACCATCGGGAGATGTGGAGCTAATCAATCTACCCAGCGAGCAGGCTCGGAAAATTCGCGGCAAGAATATTGCGATGATCTTCCAAGACCCAATGTCATCACTGCATCCCTATTACAGCATTGGTGATCAAATCATCGAAGCCCATCAAATTCACAACGAAGTCGAGCACGAAGTGAGCAAGGCGCGCGCGATAGAGCTTCTAGAAATGGTTGGCATTCCTGAGGCTGCCACTCGCATGCGAGCCTATCCTCATCAATTCTCTGGTGGTATGCGCCAACGAGTCATGATTGCGATGGCGCTGGTCAATAGCCCAGAGCTGCTCATCGCCGATGAGCCGACGA
>Ga0164293_10001526_pt1 | contig 19340 bp, 9 predicted proteins | sample GEODES118metaG_FD_111487 | JGI IMG/M metagenome (GOLD analysis project Ga0164293, IMG submission 111487) | Eutrophic lake water microbial communities from Lake Mendota, Wisconsin, USA - GEODES118 metaG | ecosystem: Environmental > Aquatic > Freshwater > Lake | place: USA: Lake Mendota, Wisconsin...
TACATCCCATAGGCCGGCAAAAACAATCTTGCCTGCTCTGCGGCGACGCCATTGTCCATAGCCATTGCGTATAGGGCCTCACCCTGCTCTATGTATCTAATTAGCTCCGCGGTCAACACAGAGCCAATCCAAGGGCCTATGGGGCCACCTGAGCCCTGCTTCTTGTTATCTGGTGCTAAACGCCACTCATCTACAGCTGGCACATAAAACTCTGGTTCAATTGTTATGTATCTTCTAGAAGACTCATTCCAAGAATCCATTGTATGGTCAGACCCAACAACATATTTCCAGTGTTGGCGGGCTACCATCAAAGGTGCCTTGAATTCAAACGTAGCAAAAGCATGCCTAAAAGGAGACATGTGATTTTCTCTAATTAAAAAATCTATAAGATGAACATCTTTTTGGTCCAGCTCTAAAGACTCTTTAGCAAAAGATGCACGAGCTGCGTTAACAACGGATAGATCACTACCCATCGTGTCGACAAGTCTTACATAACCCTTATCAAGAACTTGAATTGTATTTTTTAAATTCATAGATATATTATATCACTAGATAATTACTTATTGTTATCCTTTATGAATTTAATTTCACATGCGTCTGTGGTGCAGTAGCTTTCACCTATGGCATCAGCTGCCATTCCTGCGTATACGCCAGTTAAATCTATTGGGAATAGTTTCAACCCTGCTTCTGCATACTCTTCTTCTGTTATTTGAGTATAAGGCATTTGAGGATAGGTATCATTACCGCTCGGCAAGAATGAAACAGTTTTTAGCTGACCATCATACATGTGAAGAACGGTGCCAACATGCTGTGCCTCTGTGTCCTTATCAAATGATATAGTCACAGATACAGAGTTGTCTGACCAATATCTCTGTGCAGTTGCCGCTAACGACATCTTCTCAAAGATCGTAACATCACGCTCTGCTCTTGCAGCTTGTGATTTAATTGGGAAGTAAACTACAGAAGTTGTATCCGGAGATTCAGAAGCTGGTTCTACTTTATAATTAGCCATTCTAAACAACGGAAGCATAGGGTCATCATTAGAGAACCTAATAGTTCTATTAAAGTACTTGCCACCTGGAGTCCAGTGAACGCCTGGTGATTCACCAGCAAGAATAGATACGGTTCCAGATGGTTTGATTGTCGTCATCTTAATTGATTCACGAATTCCAAGCCATTCAGAATAAACATTGTCATAACGCTGGATTGTTTTGTAACCTTGGTCCATCCATTCGCGCAATGCAGGAACGCCAACTCTATCTGCAAAGTTTGCTACACCTGACATAGAAGCCCCGATGCGACGATTGCGTTGCATGATAGCATTAGTTTCTTCCCAGTGTGTCGGCAGCAGAGTTACTGTCTTTGCATAAAGATACGCAAACTTTAATGTGCGTTTGTAATCCTCTAGGCTATCGTGCCTATTAAGATAGGTCTCTACAAGAGTACAGCACTCATAGGACTCTAGGGATTGCTCTGCGCACGGGTTGTACCCTGCCACTCTGTGATCCTTGTTATTTGGTGGATCAGCTAATCTTCCATACTTGCGTGACATATCCATCCATAAAACACCTGGCTCACCATTGAGTGAAATGCCCTCAACGATGTTAGAAAGATCCACGCCAACAGATGTTTCTATTGAGTTGTTAGACATCCAAGCCCAACCTGGATTGTTTCTATCATAAGAGTTTCTTTCGGGGAACACTGCGGCATTCTTAAGATTGAGGAAGTTGTCATCTTCTAAGCGGCCGATGAGTAACTCGGCTGATCTACGGACGTTGCCAGAGACCACACAAACGCCTATGACGTTGCCTATGTCTGCAATATCAACACGGGTAAGCTTGTCTCCCTTACGGCCACTAAACATCTTTACAATGTGCTTGTGGAGCTTCTCTAGCGGCTCATGGCCTGCAGCTACACCACCAAATGTTTTAATCGGTGTGCCAAGTGGTCTTATCAAAGAGTAATCAAATTGAATTGATTCTTGATCTGGCTTTAGGTACGAGTTCAACAGCAGTGCCATCGAATCAACCCAGCCTTCTCTGGTGTCGGCAATAGCCAACGGCGAACTACCATCAACAATTTTTGGTTCATAAATCATGAAGTCTTTATCTGCACCCTTGTCGTCGAATCCCACCCCGACTCCAAGCATTGATGCTTCCATCAGAAATGCAAAGGGTTTTGCTGGATTAAATTTATTCATTTCTCCAGTAGAAACAAACGCACAGTTCTGCAGTGCTGCGGAATTCTTTTGAACATTAACAATGTTTGTTCCCATTGCCCACAAGCCTCGCCCAGGAGGTGTCCACTTAAGATTGAACAGTCTATCAAAAGCTTCTTTAGCCGAAGCTTGAGCCTTTGCGTCATTCCAAGGCAAACGATTCTTCTTACAGTGATCTTTCTGAAGAGAATACATTCCATTTATTACACGCTCGCAAACATCGGACCAAGACTCTTTTGTGCCATCTTCTTTCAATCTAGAGTATGTACGCAGGAATGTTATTTCCCCAACTGAGTTGCCACCGGCATCCCTATAGCCAAATGGGGCAACGGCGTTCTTATAGCCTGATACAAAATCATCTGTTAACTTAAAAGAAAACATTGATGGTATTCTGTTCGGGATGGGGGTCAAGTCTGGGTTACCGTTTTCAATTTCTTCTGGCATATTCGCTCCTAATTGCTAATTTTTTTTATATATTTAGAATTTGTTTTTTCAATCTCTGTGTTTTTAATTTTTAAGATATCCTGTAAAGAGTATACCTTGTGTATTTCTCTTTCAAAGAAATAACCGCTTCTCCAATTAAAAACATTATTCACATTTTTTTTATGGTTAACAAACATATTGCAGACCACAGCACCGCCGTAGGATTTAACGATGTTTGATAACTTAATTTTTAACCCCTCTACATTCAGAGTATCTAAGTCTTCATTCTCTCTAGCCTTTTCATAAAGCCAATTAAACGCCTGCCTACCTAAAGGAGATATATCTATTGGATCTATGACACCTAATAATATTGCTTTATTTCTATTCTTTGCTATATCAATATCTTCTTTAACAACTTTTTTAAAGATATCAAACCAATCTTTTTCATTAAACTGGACCCAAGCTGTACACCAAAATAAAAGATTTTCCGGAGGAGATGGGACTTGGCTTTTTTCTGTGTACGGCAAAAGCACTGCGCAGCTGATAGCTCTCTTCATGAAAGCTTTTCTTGAATCTACATCTTTAGATTTGGAGCCTGATATTTCCCAAAGTTTATTTATATTCTTTTTCCAATCTGTTGGACCTAAGAATATATTTAAATATTTTTCTGCAACCTCTAGCGGGATAGTGTCTTCTTGAATAACTTTTTCTAGAATATCTAAAGACATTTATAATCCTTTATAAAACTACTAAAACTTATAAAACAACCGTATAAAAAGATCATCCCGCTCTTTCGAGCGGGACGATCCTTAACGCACTAGTGAGCGTCGGTTTCCGTGATACTGATTATATCACAGTAGCCGTGCGGCTCATGCTATGTTGTTCAATTTTATTACAATGCTTTTCCTGATGGAACACCTTTGTATTCTTTTGGATGTTCTCTGCCATAAATTGTGGTAGTGTTAGCTTGCCCATAATTGGTGGTAAATATTTTTGCGCTAGCAACACCCTGGACATCATTTGGCCTGAACAATCCGAATGATGCTGGTGCACCTTGTGCTTCAGTTCTTGGACCATGACCATAACCTACCGGCATAACTTCTGCTGCTGCAACGCCGTCAAATATAAAGTTGTTGTAGAGACCATAGTACAAGCTTCTCTTAGCATGGCCGCCATTAAGAGCTTTTGCTCCCGCGATGCCTCTGTATTCAAGTGGACGGTATCTTGCACCTTCGTATGTTGCTGTGCCGTCTGCGAATGCTCCGGCCAAAGGTGTTGTGCCAGTGTATAGTGTCGAACCGGTAAACAGTTGCGACAGAAGAACGTTACCTGGGTGACGGCCAGTACCTGGAACATGTGCGTTGTCCGGAGCGCCACGGAGCAACTGGCTGGTATTGTACAGTGGGTAGTACGAGTATGTGCCTTTGCCTTTTGCTTTGCCAGTGAGGGTGTAATATGGGTTCACCATATCATTGGTGTTTTGGCCTCTCAAAACAGGTCTTGGACCAACGTAGAATGTAGCCATTATGTAATCTCCTTATAGAACCTTGATGCCTATATAGTAAAATTGTATATGATTTTTCGAACTTTTATTTCAAAAATAAAAATTAAGCTTGGTCCAAAGTATCATAATCGATAATCAGATCCGACAATACTGGAGCTGTTTTATCCTCAAGCATGTTGAGAGTAATCTCTATCCAGACTTCTGTTGAAGCACCAGGGTTAGACGTGCTGTAAGCGGCGTCTATAAGCTCGTTACCGCCGTCAAAAGGGTAGATGACCCTGTAAGAGAAGGCTTGGGAAACTAGCGACCTAGGGACGTTATATATAACCGGGTCAACGCTATTTATGGAGCCTATCAGTTTGCCAACTGGAGCTTTAAAATTAATTATTGTCTTACCAGAAGAAGCGAACTTATCGTACCTTACATCTAGGTCCGACAAACCATATGTATACACATACTTATCAAGTTCTTTAAAGTAGTTTTGTTGACGTAAAACTATTCTTACGGCCGTCATATCTAAGTCCGGGAAATAGAAACATAGAGGACCAGAATTTCTAATCTCATCCGAACCATCCACCACCCATGCACCAGGGGGGACATTCCCAACAGCTTCAGTTTCACCATCATATAAAGAATTAAAGTTAAGCGGCGTCCAACTATCTGCTGAAGACAATGCGGGGTTGACCTTATTTGTATACTCTATCGAATAAACGTTAACAGAATGCATTGGGTAAGGGTTTAGCTTTATGCAATTTGTTTTTAATGACCCAGTAAACTCTGCAGATATTTTGCAGTAGAAAGTTAGCTGAGCTACCCCCAACCCATTGCTACCAGCGACTATAGTTCTACTCCAAACCTTAGTGGGGTCATCTAAGATGGCATTATAAACCGGGGTTGTATTCACAATAGCCCCAGGTGTATCTACTCCACCTAGATTATTCTCTATGTTTGTTTTAAACAGGTCTGATACAACTTGACCGACTGAAGAGTTGTAGAATTTTATTTTTGAACTTGAAGCATTAGGCACCTTAGGAAGCGTAATAACATTATAATGTGGGTCGATAGTGAGCAGTTCCGTTGGCCCTATGGAGAAATCTGTACCGTTAAACTTACTGTATTCTATTTGATTAAACGAATGTATAGAAGTTTTGCCACCACCAGCTTCAAGTGCCGATATTCTATCGCTTAAATCATCCACGGCATTAGCTAACATTGACTGGTCTTTTAGTACTCTCTCGAAAGCTTGTTCTAACCTTGCGTCAATAACGTTCGCTTTATTATAAAGATAGAGAAGGTCTTGATAGTTTTCTTCTATTCTAGAATTATAATCGTTGCTATCTGTTGGACCACCATACTGGATGTTCCTCTTTTTAGTGTTCATTATGTCAGCCATTTTATCTACCGTTCTCTAATCTGATTACTTTTTTTTCGACCCTTGAAAGCACAGCCGATAATCTATTGGCTTTACTCAAAACTAAATTCTTTTCCGAAGCGGTGTTTAAACCGCTCATATCTTTATAGTAAACTTTTATTGGCGTTAAATCATAAGATAAGCCATCATTGGATATGTCAAAGTCTGATAAGTTGTTTAAATTTCCTATAAAATTACCTTCAATATTATCTATAGTTTCTTCTATATCTGATAATGAATTGTTTATTTTATTGATATCTATTAAGAAGAAATTTAATTCTCTATTTTCTGCGATGCTACTTCTATACCCTCTATATATTTGTCTAAACCTATTAAAGAATGGTTGGAACAATTTGTTTTTAGCGTTGCTTGCGTAGGTCATTGGCATAAGGTCACTCCGGTAATGTCTATAAGTCTTTGTGCTTAAACTTAATTTTTAAAGAATCAACTTTTGGACTAGCAAAAGGGTTTTCAAATCTGGTTAAATCTATTCTGTATCTTATGCTTGAAGGAGCAGTTGCTTTATTCGATAGATAGGAGAATCTAGACAACCCATTTGTAGGTGCAGATGCTAGTATTTCTTTTCTACCAAAAGGATTATCTATAGTAAAATATAAGTTGTCATTCATATTTCTATTTCTAAAATCAAAACTATTTAAATAGAAAAAGTAATCAGTAAATATAGTGCCATAAGTAGACAGGTCCGTTCCATCTGTTAGCGTGAAAGAAACGGCCCCCGTGCCTGGCTTATTGTAAGTTATGACAAGATCATTTATTCCACTTAAAAAATTCCACTCAATAGTTTCATTTAGCTTACCCGATGGTAGATCTGCTATTCTAACTCCGTTTAAATATACAGCTAAATCAAATGTGGTTATAGATTTTTTGATGTTATTGATAACTGTATTTTCTGTTTCGCAAGAAATTTTTGTTTGTATATACCCATAGCTTGGGGAAGTAATGCCAGTTGATATTGTCCCCAGATTTTGCACTAGAACATTGCTTAACAAGTTATTATCTATGTTGTTGATTTCACTAACCCAATAATTAACATCTTTATATATTTGAGGCTCACTACCCAGGTAATAATAATGCTTAAATGAATTTAGATTACCTAATAGCATTGGCATTATATGATCTTCGCTCTGGTCCAATGCAGCTACTCTGTAAACTTTTTTGTCTTGATATATTCTAGAGTTAGGGTTCAGGTCATTTATATTTTTAGAGCTTTCATTTATTGGTATCAATTGCAACTGCTCTGAATTCGGAGAAGAAGAAATGTATTTAACATTCTTTAAAGACCCATCAAAATTAACTATGTTTTTAAAACCAATATTTTGTGATCCGGAAGGAGAAATTGGTGTCCAATTAAAGTCATATATCGAAGTTGCATTCGGGTTATCTACTGCAACAAAATAAGATATGGAGCCATCAGTTATATATTGCTCCTGGACATCTAAAGACACTGAGTCTATAACCATTTGGCTGTTTGTGCTGACTGGGAGTGCTATAGGTTTTGAAACTATAGTACCATTCTTAGATCTGGTCACTGAACCTATTATAAGATCCCTTAGCCCTATCCTGTAGACGTATGGGGAAGGTGATTCCTTGTCTATATAATCCGGTTCATTTTTAAATAGTGTTATTTCAACAGAAGAATAGTTTTTTGGTTTTATAGAAAAACTAAAAACATCATAATCTAAATTAGAATTTTTGATGAACACTTCTTGGGGTGAACCATCTGAATAATTAACTTTTAGTTGAGTTAAAATTGGGGAAGAAGTTAATACATAGCCTTCTACTTTTGATAAAATAATATTTCTATTTATAGGTATATTCATGACTAAAGAAACAGGGACAGGAGATTGAGTCCTGTGCTCATACACCCAGTAGGTGTCGTTCAGACCATCAAAAACATTGCCGAATGTGTCGACGTCAATATTGTTTGACACCAACTCCCCATTTTCATATAGAGAGATTGTTGGCCTTATACCAGAAACATTATCTAAAGCAAATGCAGAATACCTATCTGAATTTTCTGAACTTATTACCGCTGAACCGTTTGACGTATCAACAAACCCAGTGGTAAATGGTATATCTATTTTATCTGCGGAAGAAAAATTCTCAGTATAAGAATAAAAATATCCGTCTGCGTTATTGTTAACAAATAAAAGATTGTCTACTTTTGATTCAAGTAATTTTCTTTTTGTTTTTAAGTTTTCAATTTTTTTGTTTAAAGTTGTTGCGACTTTAAAAAGCTCGTCATTATTTTCTAAAATAGTATCATACAAAACATCTAGATTGAACAAGCTGTTGATCATCAGTTCATTTAAAATATCAACATTAGTTTTATCTGTTCCGTTAAGTGCAGCATAATCTATCGGCAAAGGGAAGCCTGCTTTGTTTACCGAAAAATAGTCACTAAACGCATTTAATATTTGCTGCTCTGTTGGCTTGGTGCCATTAGAATAATATAACTTATATATATTTTCTAAAAATCTTCTTTTTTGTATTGTTGATATGTTCATACTTGCTTAACCTTTGCTGCCAATTTATAAGAGTAGACAACTGGTGTAACGTTAGATGAACCCTTAACTATTCTGATCTTAACTAGAATATTTTTTACCTGGCTTGGAACGGAATATTCAATTTTATTTATTGTTGTCTTTGGATAATTAAGGTATTGGACACCAGGCAACTTAAAACCCACGGCTATGTTTTGGTTGAAAGCTAGTATCTCAGGGATTGATATGTTAGATGTTTTGCTTACAGTAAAACCGTATTGCACTGGTGCAATTTCTATCCACTTTTCTCCACCGTCCAAAGATACATAGCTCTGTATGTACCCGCCCGATCCTGAAATTTCGTTATAGTTACTTTCAATATCTAGCATCAGCGACTCTATGGGGGTATCAAATAAATACGGTTTTGAAATTATATCTGCAGACAACTCATACTCCTGGTAGGCAAGAGCTACATCCCTAATGCCTATTGACATTCTTTTTGCCGGCAGAACTTCGTTTGAAATTTTTAATGGAATAGTAAAATTCTCTTCAGTCAAACCGGCTGAATCAGATTCATTTGAAGTTTTAATCACAACATTTAAATTTTGACTTAAACTATTATCTTTTTTAAAAACATTAGGGTTAGTCAACGTTGGTACTGTCGCGGATTTATTGTAAATAGTTTTAGTATATAGATCTTTATCAATCATTTCTGGGTTAAATCTATTGATTCCATAAAAAGGGCTGTTGTCTGCATTAACAGATTCGTAATTTGTTTCCCAATAGGTATGCAATATTTCTACGTCTTGATAGTATGGTTGTTCAAGAACTATTCTGCATTCTTTTACTCTTCTTTCTGAAAAGAAAAAAACTGCTGAGTTTAGAGAGTAATTATTTAAAGATTCCTTAGTAAGATTTTCTAAAGATAAACCTATAAAAAATTCTTTCTTTAATATGTTTTCTGTATTCCCGGCTAGATCTGTTAAGTGTATCTCTTTTACTTTAACTATTTTAGATGAATCAAAATACGGAGTTATATTTATTGAATTTGCTTTTTGAGCTGTATTAGATTTAATTGTGAAATCAAATATCAAAGGCTCATTTATGTCGTGGTCGGCCCAATTAATTAATGAGTTCTGTTCTGCGTTAACTATGCTAGCGTCATTGACGATATAGCTAAATTCTTCTTCGCTCCTATACACATCATCAGTTGGAGTAACCCTTAAGGCTTCATAGACAAAATATGTAGCCGGGTTAGAATCAATTAAGCTGTTAACATTTGAAGAACTTGGAGAGTTAACAAAACTGTATTCATAATTTATGCCAGAAATATCATTTTGTTTTTTTACAGCCAAGTTGTTATTGCCTATAAAGCCATTGGAACGATTAATGTTTATTCTGCTTGGCAGCCATTTAATTGGCCTGTCTTTTATCCTTAGTGAAGCAAAACCGTTTGTTATCATCGGGTTTTGATTTACTTGAACTTTTTGCCAATCAATATAGTCTCCGTTTTCAAAAGAATCACCATTGTAAATTAAATCGTTTGAAGGACTAAGGCTGTACATTTGCAGGACTTTTGTCTTTGAAAGTATTCTTTCTGAATACTTTTTTTCATTTTCTATCTCTGAAGTGAAAAGGTTAAACAAACTAACTGCTTTGGCATTCAAGAAATCAAGCTGCTTAGCGGAAACATTTATATCATCTCTTATTGAATTTATAAATTTATTCATCTTAGTAGACGAAGGGGGCTCACTCTTGGTGAATAGTTCTAGAGAAGTTTGCGGCGAATTAATCTTATCGTATATATCTTTTAGATTTTTATTGAAATCTTCTAGAACATCTTGCTTAGTTACATAGTCCCCAGCAGCCTGCTTCTTAAGCATGTTTGCAATACTTAAAGCGATCTGATCATAGACTAAAGTTATTGGAGAAAGTTGTGTCATAATTTTTCTTTAATTACTAGAAATTGCTTTAGTTAGCTTATCATAATAAGGGTCATAGTTCTTTGTTTTTGCTTTAAGCATGACGAGATCTACGGCTCCAGAATAGCTTGTGTCTGGGACGTTCTTTCTCATGACCAATCTGAACCTAATAGTATCGGCCAAGTAGTCATAAAAAACAACTATTTCTCCCGCTACCTCTTTATCAAAGATAATATTTTTACCGTTTTGTATAAAATAATACAATGAATTAGAATCCCTAAATTGAGGGAAGTCTTTAGTCCCAGTGTAATTTGTGAGGTTGATAGCCAAAGAGCCGTCTGGCATTTGAATCTTGATTGGGGCGTACCCTGTCTGACTGCCCTGGAATATAGTCCCTATTAAAGGACTGTAGATAGCACTATTTATATCTTTATTGTTAATATGCGGTATATTCTGTAGTTGTATTCTGTTCAGTGCGTCGGTGCCACCAAAAGTTTCATTAGAATAACCATTGCTAGATGATGACTTTAGGGTTTCATCTAGTAAATTCAACCTAAAAAAATCAACATAATCTACGTTATAAAGTGACAGGTCTATTTGGTAAGCACAGGAGTATATTGAATTTTTTTCTAATTTAAAAACACTAATAGAATTATTGTCAGATATTTTGTAGTCAGATGGCTTTAGGGTCATACCATTTTTGTACAATACAAATGCATTGCCTTTAAAAGGGAACCTGGTATTGGCCTGGTAAGTTTGTTCATCAAAAAATAAAACTTCTGAATCTATTTTTTCAACACCAGATTCAACTATAGGTGTCCAATCCGTTTCTGAAAAAGGAATATCTTTATTTGATATAGATAGTTCATAAGAAATTGGATATTTTAAATCTAATTTAGAATCTAGAATATTGAATTCATTATCATTTTTTATTATCTTAGATTTAATTGCTAAAGGATACCCATTAAAGTTTATTTTCTTACTCATAAAACAAGACTTAAGAGATTGGCTAGGTTGAGTTTCGCAAAAATCTATGCTTTGTAGCGAGAAACTGTACTCATAAGCATTCGATATTTCCTGAGTCACCAACTCTTTTAAGATTCTATTCTTCCAAGCAAAGCTATTCTCTGCCCCAATTTCTCCATTAATTATATTATTGTTTGAATTTTGTGTCGGCAAGAACATTGGTTTAGTAAAGTTGAATATTGAATTTACATTACTGTCGGTATTGACAAACACTGGGTTGTCAAATATTTCTCCCCTATCGCCAATCGCATTGATGAAGATGCTTCTAAATAAATTAGTTATAAGATTGTTTGGAAGAACATGAACTAAATCAGCTGAAAATTTTTCATTGATGTAATTATTTTGATAGTTTGAGGACAATATATTATCATTTATAATTGGATATTTATATGAATAATAATCATTAATCCTACTGTAAGGATTCTTTGAAGTTTGCCTGAAGCTATTCTTTTTTAAGAATAGATTATAAACTAAACTTTGAAGTTTATCTGTATTTTTATTTTTTATTTCTTTTACAAATTTAGCTGTGTTATATAAATTTTTCGAATTTATTTCTGTTGCAATTGGCAGGTTTTCTGTCCTGGTATATGTTGGTTGATTAAATATCAAGATAACTTTGTTAACATTCTTTTTTGTAAATGAAATTTCCGTTGACCCCTCTATCAATCTAGGAGAAGACAGGACTCCGTATTCAGTTGATGTGTCAGAAGGTACCGGCATAATCGTGACAATTTCATCGAATTCTTCTGAGTAATTATTTACCGAGAATTTACTTTCATCCAGATTAGAGAACAACACCACCTGTAGCAGCTGTAGTCCATTGCCATGACCGCCATCTATCAGTATGGAATCCATTGTCTGAGGGAAAGCAAACTGTAACTCGACAGCTGTTTGAGCCCCAAAAATATTTGCAGTAGAATAAGCAATATACTTAGAGTAGTTAGACAATTTTGAAGTAATAACTACAGGCGATTTAGCCGTTACGCTCCATGAGTCTGTGTAAACATTATTTATTGCAGAAGAAAAATCAGTATCAGTGGTTATATAATCGGCATAGTTAGATGTTATAGAGTAGCTTTGAATAAAATCTAAAGAATTTTTTGTATAAGTTTTTTCTCCTATTTTAAACAAGCCTAATTTAGTATCTATAAACCCATTCCCAGATTCATTAAAATTAATTCCATCCCTGTCTGGCAAGGGCAAGACATACCCGTCTGCCCTGTAATCGTTCATAAAATTATCAAATTTTTCTACATAATTAGAATTAAATAAATCATCTTTGCCAGATATATATTCATAGTTATCTATATAAGATTCTAAAGCTTGAATATCTTTTTCTATTTTTTGTATCTCTGAAGAAAAAACATCTATTATAGAATTAATAAACAAGTTAACCACATTGACAGACGAGTAATAAGACTTAGTCCTTAGGTCTGCATCTCTAAATATATCTATGAAGACTTGTTTATTCATTTCTGAAAGAGCGCCGAAGTTAGCCGGAGAAAAGTTTGCATCAGCTCTAAAGGAATTAAGCCTTGATATAAGTGAAGAAATATCTTGTTTACTTGTTTTTATTTCTTTTATTATAGAACCTATAGCTGATTGGGAATTGTTTGATAAAGTATTAATCATCGATGGAAGAAATCTATTCATAAGTCTTTGTCCTCCAAGCTACACCATCTAAGTTTTGGATCTCGAATCCAACACCCGCAGTAATGTTCCTATTAACTATATCATATATTTCTTCTATAGATTTAAAATTGTCTTTAACTGCGTCAGGAATCCTTATTATCACATAACCGCCCTTAGGATATGTTGTAGGGTTCATCGAATAAATGTCCCAGTAAGAATTAACTCCATTGATTTGTCTTAATTCAGAGTAAGAAGTGACATCTGAAACAACGCCACCACCCTTGACCCTAACGTCATTTATGTTCACAGAAGAATTTTGATCAGAATTTGTTATATAAACAACGCCTATAGGTAAAGCTATAGGATCATATCTATGGGAAAGCTTATTGAACATATTTTTATCAGAAGTAAAATGAACTGGATAAGAATTTGCATATTCAGATACTGCAATCTTCTTGTTAATAGACGGTTGATTGACCGGCCCCTCATACATTGTGTGGACTGGGTTACTTAATACATCTATCTTTGTCGGCATAAGGTATATGTATAGTGGTTTATTCTCATCTATTTTATCATAATTCAAGAAAGGATTAAGCGGCACTTCTTCGCCCTCTACTTGGTAAATCCAAACCGTATTATCGACTATGGTGTAATCAACTTTTATCAAGTCAGAAGAAGCAACTATTGCTGATTTGAATTCTATGATGCCACTGTTCGAATCAATATCTTTAACTTCGCTGTATGGAAGCTCAAGCCAAGTGGAAGATGTATCTGCCCTTACATAGACTGTTAAGGCTGGAATAATTGCTGGCAATTTAGACTCCACCTGGTCGTCTATCGGCATGGTGTACATCAAGAGCGGTGTCCTACGGAGTTTTATTTTCTTCGAGGAAATTACCAAAGGTATTTCATTTTTTATATCTTTATTTTTATGACCAAAAATTCTTGAGAAATTGTTGGCAAGAATAGAAGCTGAAGTGTCATACGTACAGCTAAGAACCTGACCAACGTACTTTGCTCTCCAGTCAGAGAAGGCATAATTCCTTGATAGGAATATGTTTTTATTAAAGGATCCGGCAGTTACCCTCAATGGCCATGGTTCTTTCCTGGTTATCGGGTCTGACATTTCTGTGATCTTTATCGCACTCGAATTACGGTACTTGACTGAATAGACAGGAGTGATCATTTTTGGGCTCAAAGATATAGGCTTATAGGTGTTTGTATTTTGTGCCCCGATATAATCTACAGACTGGTCTAAGTTGCCATCTGCATCAAATGCCATAGCTGCAAGATAAATATTGTTTATTCCTCTTGTAATAATATCATTGTAAGAAACTAACTTGCCTATAAATTCTTTTTCTTTTCTGTCATAGAATCCATATATAAATCCTTTTTCCTCTAGCAATTTATCGGCCACAGAAACATAACCATAGTCGATATCAAACTTTTTACTTGGATCAAATTCTGCGGTGGTGGCTATATCGTCTCTTACATTTTCTGGAGATGGAATTCCAACTGGTTTTCCTGAAGAATCACATAGAAGAATCAACCCATCATTAACGGTAATAGAATTAACTTTTTCTATAAACTCTCCATCTGTGTTGATCAAAGAATATGTATCTATTATATCTTCTTCAGATATGTAAGTGCTTGGGCCCGAGTAGTATGTGGCAGATGTTTTTATTTTAAACCCGCTAGATTTAGATTGGCTAGGTGTTAAAATATTTGGAACATTGCCGAAATAGGAAACTGTACAAACAGATGAAGGAGTAACGGGTTGACCATTAACTTTTGATAATGCGGAAAGTACTTCAACCGATGTACCATAGTCTATGGAAACAGCAACTGGGTTTGCAAAGTTAATTGTTATTCCATTGTTTTGTATTGTATCTATTGTATTTGGATCGCTTACAACTTGTTCATTTAACAAAGAATTAAGCGAAGTGTCCACTATGGGAGTTAGCGAAGATAGAGTTTTTGAATAAGACTTTCCTAAATAGTTATAAGAAAAACTATCAAGTAGTATGTTTTTTCCACTTAAATATCCAACACTGTAATCAACACTGTGCTCCGAAAGCGTAGAAAGATTATCAAAGTCTTCAGTCAAATAAGCTGTTGCACTAATATATACATCTGTTGTTTGTATCAAATCTTTATAAACTATACTTCTTTCAACTTCATCTAGATCTAAATTGATTGGATTTATTTCCTGGTTTTCATCAGGCGTTGGATTAAAGAACGAGATAATATCTTCTGTCCAATTTTGATCTTCATCACTCCATACATAAAACTTGTTAGTCAAAGTCGTATATATTAAGTGTCCATCAAGAGAGCTAACAAGCTTATTGCCTGACCAAGATAAGTTAACATCCTGGATTCCGTCTTGGTCCAGTAGCCAATAGTTTGCAAGCTCTTCTATTGCCGGCTTGTCTATACTTGGGAAAGCTTGATGCACCTTATTGTAGTCAAAAGGTGTATCTTCTATAGAATCTTTTGGTGGTTCTGATGTATCTTTGGTTTTTAGATCTGCCGTGATGCCAACAATCCCAAATCCTTCCGCAAGACTGCCCCAAGGTCCGCCTAATTGTTTGCCATTGGTTTGTATCCTGACGAACATATTCTTACACGTTGCAGTAGAGACTCCAGCTAAATCTATCTCTAAATTATTTCCGACTAAGGTGACCCCATTGGTTGCCTTGTTTACGGCATAAGCTTTAAAGATGGTGTTAGCAGCGAATCTTTTTTGTCCACCCTGGATTGGATCTTCTGGCGAATAACCATAGCCCACCAACTTAACCTTATTCCACGGAGCGCCTTCTAGTTTAATTCTTATCTTATTAACCTTTTGATAATTTTCTGGGTTTGGAATAGAAAAGAAAATGAAGTCTTCTATGGTTGAAGGAGAGTTTGAAACATTTCCCGTAAAAGAAATTCTTCTATATGATCCACCAGAATTAATTTGTGAAGCTTCAATCTGCTTAAAGACTGACTCAACGAATCTAGTTACGTCATGCTCTGCTGCAAGGCTAATTAACCTGTTGTAATATATCGGCTCATACCTGCTCCAAAACTTTATAACATATGCCATCAAAGATTTTGTTTCACTATCAACAACTCCATCCGGAGGATATAACAGTGGAACTCTTGGCACTGCGCCAGCCCCTAAAGTCCCTAACTTAACTCTTGTTTGGAATTCTTTAACAGCTGCTGACAAGCCGGCAGTGTACGTCGTATTGTTTTCTGGTTGTTCTTTTACTTTTGTCTTTGCGTTTACTAGAGTTTTATTCATGTTGTAAAAACCAGCAGCTTGCATAACACATTTAATATACTTGACGTATGGGTGCTTAGCCCCAACCCTCCAAGTCGCAATGGGGTACCCAGCCGTAGCTGCTTCTATATCCCATGTGTATTCAAAGCTTTTAAAGTTCTGTGCACTTAGTTCGGATATAACCGGCAGTCTTCCGGACACATCAAGCTGTCTACCAGATACTATGTTGGTGCAAGGTACGTCTGAAACATTTTGTCCTTCAATTATAATTGGGTCAGCATCGGGTGCTGGGTGCGTTATTAGTCTGTTTGTTCCTGCGTAGTTTCTAGTGACAGTACCAACAACTTTTACTGACCTTAATGCCCCTTGTGCTTTATAGGTTAAATTAAGTTTTGTTTTTACTGTTCCAGAAAACGCTAATGCTTTTTCTGTGGTTGATATTCTTGAATACTTTACGCCAAATCTAAATGGATATGATTTAAAATACGAAGAAGGACTTATCGAACTGTTTAGTTTTTTGTTTCCTCCAACTTTTATCTCACCCATTTCCCTCACCTCATAAGGGCCATATCCTTCTGGTATATATAATTTGTTAGATATCTTTTCCGTAAATGCAAAAATCTTTTGATCTTTATTTAATAGCTTATATAAATAATATGAAGTAGGAAAATTTTCCAGCGTGCTAGATAGCACTTTTGATTGAACTAATTCATTGGCGGTAAAAGAAGGAGACGAAATAATAATGTCAGGGTTTGTTATTTCAATATAAAAATCTGTGTTATTAGATACAACGCTTGGACTAATTAACTGCGAAGATAAAGAGCCTGGCAATGACTCAGAAACTTTTCTTAAGTAGTACTTCTTTAAAGAATCGTCATTGCTCAAAAGATCTCTTGCGTACTGTACAGTTGATGAACTGTTGGAAATGTTTGTAAAGTATTTTGTTTTTTCATCATCCATTAAAGCTGACTGATCCATCACCCAAGATGATTCCCACGGGCCAACAAAGTTGTATAAAGAAGGTCTTAAATCTATTTTTCTTGTGGCTTGACTTCTTGAATAAAGTGCATACACTAAAGAATTGTACAGCAGCTTGAATGGCCCCTCTACGAAGCCAGGCATTGTGCCATAGTCTAGCTGCTCATAGACAGAGGCCGAGGCATTGATGCTCAAGGTGTTTGGTTGTTCGTTAAGGTGGAATACAGTGTTGCAGTATTCCAAAAATGAAAATGAACAAAAAACTATATTACCCTGAGAAAGCTTATCGCCACTTGAAGCAAACGTGAAGGTTGCGCCAACTGGTCTTTTTGCACCTGCCGTTGGGCCAACATTCAAAAAAACCTTACTTTGATCAACGGAAACTATGCCCCTATATGTGCCCTTTTTAATTCCAAAGATTCCATAGTTTTCATTATTAAAAATTGTTGAATCAATATTCCATCCACCATTTTTATTTTCATCTAAAATATTTGATTCAAGATATTCGTAATATGAATCTACAACTTGCGCTTGAAAGCCAGCAACTTGTATATCATTAAATACAAAAGGTTTATTTCCTGGGTACGAAGACGCGTCTACGAGTAAGGTTCCATTTTTTAGCGTTACATATTCATTAATAAGAGCTGTTGCTTTTTGGGTTAAGGCACTCGTAGGACTAAACGAAAGGATATCAAAATCAGCTAAACTGTCAACAGACTGTACGTCCACCATCCAATATCTTGCTTCTGATTTACTTGGCTTGCCACCCTCTATCGACTGAATCCATACCTTAGATTCAACCTCTGGATTTTCAAAAATATAATTTGACATATTAAAAGCAGATTTTTGTAATCTATAAAAAACATATGGCTTTATATTTTCAAGTGCAGTTGTATCCGTAGAGTCATACAGCACGCCAACATTGACTGTCCTTTGCTTTATCTGACCTGAGTCTTCTGCGTCTTTTGAGTTGTCCATGATGTCATAGTTGACTGATTGGTTTACTCTTGCTACTAATCTCCAGTTGAAGACCTCATAGTTTCTATTGTCGAATAGAGCTTTTCTAGGAGCAAAAACTTGATAGCTATTATAGTCTAAGTTGTGAGAAAATATTTCAGAATATTTTTTATTAAACTTTTTTATGGAATAAATCTTTTTGCTATGCTTTGATATAACGGAAGCTTCTTCTGCAACTTCTGAATAGAACGGAACAGCATTAATTGTTTCAACGTATCTTAATGTTTGGGATACGACTTCCCCATCCTCATCAAGGATGATTTTATCGTAAACTAACTTTAAGTTTATCGGATCAGAAGAATCTAAACCGATGAAAACCCTATACGGTATTTCTGTATTTGTAGAATTTGATTCAGTTAAATAAGGATCTAAAAGAATTTTATATTTTTTTCTTCCAGTATTCTTATCTATATATTCTTGGTTTTGAGAATCTATAACTTTAATATTTATATTCTTGTAATAAGAAGCATCGTGGTAGTCGTCTAGATCATTAATGCCATAACCAGACGGAGCTGAAATAAAGTATCTACTAATATAATAGTGATGTAGGAAGTCGTTTTCGTTCACTGAATCGGAATATATTCTTTCAGTAGTAAAATCTTTAGAAAGAAAAGTATCGCTGATAGTTAAATCAGAAGTGTGGAAATCTGTATTGCCGTCTTTGTCTTGCAGGATCCCCATCTCGTTGGCAAAGAATATTTTTGTTTCATCTTGTGAAACAATTTTGTTTTCTGCTATCGTGTCAGATATATCTATAATCTTTAAATTGTCTATTGGGTTTAACGGCTGACTGGAAAAATAAGCTAACCCTGCTCCATTGCCTGGGATAAAGTTGCCAATCTTAACGGCTTCTTCATTCCCTATGGTTGTTATATTATTAAATTTTTCCATTAACTTTCCTCATAACCGACTATATAATTCGGTGTAGCTATAACATTTGGTGTTGAACCGAACAGACCCATTTGGTACTGGTCGTAATAATCAACCGGCAACCATCTAGGTGGCAACCAATTAAGATTCGGCGTTGCACTTGGCGTTGCCCCAAAGTCTTGTGTAATTAAATTAAATGTAAAGTTTGGAGTAGCTATTATATCTTCATCGTCACTTGTATTAATATAGTACGAAGGCAGTACAGTTTGTTCATCCAAATATTGAATATTATCAAATCTTTCATACCAGTAAGCGACATCCCCATACAGCGTATTTGGCGTTGCCGAAGCCACCCCAGCCATATCTGTTTCCACTGAAACAAACCAATACCCTGGGTTATTTCTTGGCTGAGAATAGAACGGTCCGACGGAAAACTTGCCGTCCGGAGAAGCATGTGTGTAGCCAGATACATAATTTCTTCCTGGCGATACTGAAGAGGTGCTGTAGTCCACCGTGTTTAGAACATCATATAAAGTTCTAGCTTTTCTCCAGTATATTACTGGAGTA
>Ga0164293_10001527_pt1 | contig 19335 bp, 18 predicted proteins | sample GEODES118metaG_FD_111487 | JGI IMG/M metagenome (GOLD analysis project Ga0164293, IMG submission 111487) | Eutrophic lake water microbial communities from Lake Mendota, Wisconsin, USA - GEODES118 metaG | ecosystem: Environmental > Aquatic > Freshwater > Lake | place: USA: Lake Mendota...
ATTGATGCAGCAGGTCATCCCGAAGGAGATCGTGGATGCCCTCGGGCTGGAGGGCTTCGGCTCGGTGCACTACGACGCGATGTTCGCCGACCTTGGCCAAGTGCCGCAGAAGAACATCACCACCACGGTGAACAGCCTCGGCGGGGTCACCACCACCTACCTGGTGCCCACCCCTGATCTGCCGATGTTGCGGCCGCTCACGACCTTGGGCGTGCCGCAGGCCGTCGTCGACAGCCTCGAGAAAGGCTTGCGACCCATCGTCGACTCCGGATACGCCCGCAACGACCCCTTCCGAGCCGTCCCCGGCATCGCATCCACCCGCAGACCTGCCGACGCCACCCCTGTCGTCGACGCGCCCGCGCCGGCCGCTGCCGAGAAGGCAGTCGAGGGTCCTACCGGTAAGCGGACGCTGACCGGGTCGCGGTCCAACGACCGCGTCGCCGATTCCCATCGCCGGGTCCGATCCCGGTAGCGAGGGGCCGAACTTGGCGCCCCGGTGAGGGTGAGAAAACCGGCGACAAGCGGTTAGATGGTGCTCATGCGGAAGCTGTGTCTGGCTCAGGACCCGGAGGCCGATCAACTACTCGCCACCAGCCCGTTTGCGCTGCTCGCGGGGATGCTTCTGGATCAGCAGATCCCGATGGAGGTCGCCTTCGCCGGCCCGCGCAAGGTCGCCGACCGGATCGGAGGCATCGATCCCCGGTTGATCGCCGACTGCGATCCGGATGATTTCGCCGCGTTGTGCGCCCAAACGCCTGCGGTGCACCGGTTCCCGGGGTCGATGGCCAAGCGGCTGCAGGATCTGGCCCGCGAGATCGTCGACCGCTACGGCGGGGACGCCGCGGCACTGTGGACCGAGGGCGATCCCGATGGGGCCGAGTTGCTGCGCCGGCTCAAAGCCCTGCCCGGTTTCGGTGAGCAGAAAGCGAAGATCTTCCTGGCTCTGCTGGGCAAGCAGTACGGGGTGTCGCCGCGAGGGTGGCGGGCGGCCGCCGGCGACTACGGCAAGGCCGGCACCCACATGTCAGTCGCCGATGTGGTGGACAAAGGTTCGTTAGATCAGGTTCGGGCGTACAAAAAGAAGATGAAGGCAGCAGCGAAGGTGCAGGAGCAGCAATGAAGACCCACTTGAACTGCCCGTGCGGGGAAGCGATCCGAGGCAAGGACGAGGACGATCTCGTGGAATTGGCCCAGGCGCACCTCGCTGAGGCGCATCCGGACATGCACTACGAGCGTGAGCACATCCTGTTCATGGCCTACTAGCCGGCCGCGTCGGTCTCGATTCCGACCGCAGCTTCCAGGTCGGCAAGGGCTTGATCGGTCAGCGGGATGAGTTCGGCGACGCGCGGCATCATGTTGGCGTCGGTGACGTAGCCAACCGCGAAGAGATCGGCGTAGCTGCACACCGTCACGTTGAGGCCCATGCCGTCGAAAATCGATGAGACGGGATAGATCTCGTCCAGGTGGGCGCCGTTGTAGTACATCTGCGTGCGCGGTCCCGGGACGTTGGAGATCGCCATGTTGCAGCTCGGCGGGATCAGGGTGCCGAACGGCAGCAGCGGTATCACCACCGTCGACCCGATCGCCGGTCCCATCACCGCCAGCATGGCGTCGGAGCCTTTGGTCGCGACCTGCTTCTTGACGTTCTTCATCGCCAGGTGCACGAATGCCAGCCGCTCGCCTGGGTCGGCGATGTCGGTGCCCAGTGGGCACAGGCCCAAGCCGAACTTGTTGCCGATGTCGGATTCGGCCTTTCCGGATTCGGCCGTTCCGGATCCATCCCGGTCACGCACCGACACCGGGCACATGGCGACCAGGGTGCGATCCGGTAACTGGTCGCGTTCGAGCAGCCAGGCCCGCAACGCACCGGCGATCACAGTGGTGACGACGTCGTTGCCGGTGGCATCGGCGGCTTCGGCGACGGCGTGGATCCGCTGGCGGCTCAGGCTGGTCCCGGCGGCGGCGCGGCGCGGCCCGAGTTTGGCGTTGAAGCGGGTCTGCGGAGCGTCGAAGGGCGGGACGACGGAGTCGGTGACCATGCTGCCGATGATGTTGGCCAGTTCGGCGGCGGCCACCCGGCGGGTGAGATCCAGGCCGGCCGCGGCGGCGTCGGCGATGGCCCGCGCCGCGGCGAACGGGTTCAGCGTTGGTCGGGTTGGCCTGTCTGTCTGAGGTGCGGCTGGCGGAGTGCCGGCTGCCGGGCGCTTGTCGGCGTAGAACGGCGGAAGGTGGCGGCGATCGGGGTCCGTGCTCAGCGAGTCGCTGATCATCCGCAGGCCCGCCACGCCGTCGATGACGGTGTGGTGGATTTTGATGTAGAGCGCAAAACGGCCATCCGGGAGTCCGTCGATGAGGTAGCTGTCCCACATCGGAACCGACATATCCAAACGGCCGCTGTGTAACTCGCCGACCAACTCCCACAGATCCGCGGGACCTGAGCCGGGCGTCAACGTCACCCGGTGCACGTGGGCGCGAAGGTCTATTTCGGGGACCTCGCGCCACGCCCAGATTCCGCCCGTGTCGGCGCCACGGTGAGGGTGCCGCCGAAGTCGCGCGTCGACCTGGCGGTCGGTGATCAGGCTCTCCTCGTAGAGTTTGTCGATATAGGACTCGGGGTTCGCGTCAGCAGGCGGGGAGAGGATCAGCACGACGCCGACATGCATTGCGCTGCCGAGCCTTTCGCCGGCAAGCATCAATGAGTCCAACGTTTCCAGCGTTTCCATGGTCGGTGACCCGTCCCTCTCGTCGGCCTGATGAACCAGCCTAGTCAGCGCCGGGTCACGGCACGACGGAGGAGCCGATCGTCGGCATGAAGGTGCACTGCTTCTCTGTGGTGGTCACTTGGCCGAAGATCGTCGACATGATGCTGCCCGGGCCGGTGTCGACGATGGCGGTTAGCGTGGTCGGGCCTTGGGGATTGATCTCCGGGTTGGGCTTGAGGGTGGCGCTTCCGGACATGCCGTTGGTCAGGTTCACCCAGGTGACGTTCAGCGGCAGCTTCTGCTGGGCCGCCGGCGCCGGCGTGCCCACCGCGGTGAACACGTAGGCCATCTGCCCGGCAGCCGGACCGGGGGCCGGAATCGTGGCGGGCCCGGCTACTGAAATCGCGGTGGCGATGACGTTGCCGCCGTCCTTGAGGCATCCGTTGCTGATCGACGGGTACATGAAGTCCTGGGTCGGCGGAGTGTTCGGGTCATACGGGGTGGCGGCGGCGGGTGCCGGCTGGGGTCCGGGCTGGGTCAGCGCGGCCGCCACGGCCGCCGGTGCGGGCACGGCCACCGGGACTTCCGGTGCCGCGGCTGCGGCGGGGCCCACGGCGTGCTGCGGGTTCACCCCGGTCGGCAGGTGCGCCTCGGCGCCGGGCACCACCCCAGCCGCGGGCACGTGCTGTTCCAGCGGAATGGGGCCGTTACCCGGTCCGGGGGTGAGCAGTGGCGCGGTTCCGTGCGCCAGTCCGGTCGCCGCCTGGTCGGTCACCTGCGCTGCCGGCGCCAGGCCTGCAGCGCCGCCCTCCTGCACGAACCGGGTGACCGCCTGCGCCAGGGACAACGAGCCCTCGGGCGTGGTGGCGTTGCCGGCCAACTGCGAGGCCGCCGCGAGGAGCAGTTGCTGCGCCGAACCGGGGTCCGCTGCCGCCTGCTGGACCACCGGGCTCAGGTTCTGCACCGCCTCCAGCCCGGGCAACTGAGCCGGATCCAACGGGATGGTGGGGTCGGCTGCCGCGACCGGGCTCATGGCCACGGTCAGGGCGATGGCGGTCAGGCCGGTGGCCAGTTTGGCGATGTTCGGCACAGCGTGCTCCCGTCGGTTCGCTTCGGTATCAGGGGATGTCAGGGAAGCGCGGTGAGCAGAGGCAGCGGGTTCAGCGCACCGCCGTCCGGGATGGCCGGGGCGACAGCCGGGATGGCGGGGGCGACAGCCGGGATGGCGGGGGCGACAGCCGGGATGGCGGGGGCGACAGCCGGGATGGCGGGGGCGACGGGCGCGACAGGCAACGGTGCGGCCACCGGGGCGAGGGGCGCCACCGGGCTGAGGCCGGCCTGGCTTCCGATGATCGGCAGGTCGGTAGGCGCCAGGCCCACCAGGTTGGCCGGCACACCGAGTTGGCTGAGTAGCGGCCCGATGGTCGGTGCGGTGCCGATCGGAGCGGTCGCCGGGGCGACCGGGGCGGCCGGCATGACCGGCACGCCGGGGGCGCCCTGAATGGGAGACACCGGCAGGGTGTTGGGGGCGGGAGCGCCGACGAGGGTGGAGGCGCCGTTGAGGGCGGTGGCTGCGGTCTGCAGGACGGCGCCCATGCTGGCCGGATTGGTGGCGAACTGCTGGATCATGTTCAGCGCGGGCACGCCGGGAACCGACGGCAGGATCACCGGGTCGGCAGCCGCCGAAGCGCTCAGCGCGACGGCAGCCGAGCACAGCCCGGCGGCGGCAATCGCATTGGCGGCGAACAACTTTGCAAAACGTGACATATGGATCCACTCCCTCGATTGCAGGTCTCTGAAGCCGAAGGTATCCCGTTGCTGGAGTTACTCAAGTGACACGTGTGGCATTTATGCAACCGTTACGGGAGCGATGGGTATCGGTTACCCAGACAGCGTCGGCGCAGCTTTCTGACCCGTCCGGCGGGTCTGGCGGTCTCAAAGATGCCTACAGTCGGGTGGTGACCAGCACCCGGACCGCCGCCCTGGTTCTGGCGCTCAGCGTCGCTGCCCGGCTGGCCTGGACCTACCTGGTACCCAACGGCGCGAATTTCGTCGACCTGCACGTCTACCTCGGCGGCGCGGCGACCCTCGACGAACCGGGAACGCTGTATTCCTACGTCTACGCCGAGCAGACCCCGGACTTCCCGCTCCCGTTCACCTACCCGCCGTTTGCGGCGCTGGTGCTCTACCCGCTGTCCAAGTTGCCGTTCGCGCTGGTGGCGTTCTGCTGGCAGTTGGGCGTGATCGCGGCGCTTTACGGCGTGGTGCGGATCAGTCAGCGGTTGATCGGCGTACCCGCCGGCGCCGGCCACGCGGTCGCCATGCTGTGGACGGCGGTCGGTATCTGGACCGAACCGCTGCGCAGCACGTTCGACTACGGCCAGATCAATGTGATCCTGGTGCTGGCTGTGTTGTGGGCCGCCTACAGCACCCGGTGGTGGATCTCGGGCCTGCTGGTCGCCCTGGCCGCCGGGATCAAACTGACCCCGGCGATCGCCGGGGTCTACCTCGCCGGGATGCGGCGCTGGTCTGCGGCGTTGTTCTCGGCCGTGGTATTCGCCGCCACGGTGGCGCTGTCGGTGGCCGTGATCGGTCAGCAGGCCCGTTTCTACTTCACCGATCTCTTGGGCGATGCCAGCCGGGTGGGACCGATCGGGACGTCCTTCAACCAGTCCTGGCGCGGCGGTGTCTCCCGCATTCTGGGTCATGACGCCGGCTACGGGCCGGCTGTGCTGGCGGGGATCGCGGTGACCGCCGTACTGGCGGTGCTGGCCTGGCGGGCATTGGGTGAGGCCGACTGCGGCCGGCGCGACCGGCTGGGATCGCTGCTGGTGGTCCAACTGTTCGGGCTGCTGATCTCGCCGATCTCCTGGACCCACCACTGGATCTGGTTGCTGCCCTTGATGATCTGGCTGTTCGACGGGCCGTGGCGGGTGCGCTCCGGCGCGCGGGTGCTGGGTTGGGGGTGGCTGCTGCTGACCCTGGTCGGGGTGCCGTGGCTGCTGAGTTTCGCCCAGCCGACCATCTGGGAGATCAGCCGACCGTGGTACCTGGCCTGGGCCGGGCTGGTCTACATCGTCGCAACGCTGGCGACGCTCGGCTGGATCGCGGTTACGGGGTTGCGAGAATCCTCTCGATCTCTCGCGCCATCTGCACGTCTTGATCGGTGATCCCGCCCTGGGAATGGGTGACTAGCGCGAAAGTTACTGTGCGCCAGCGGATGTCGATATCGGGGTGATGGTCGGCGTGTTCGGCGTGCTCGGCCACCCGCCGGACCGCCCCAATCCCGTCCAAGAACGACGGGAACGTCACCGATCGGCGCAACGCCCCGTCGATCCGCTGCCACCCGTCCAGTTGGGCTGCTGCGGCGTCCACTTCATCATCACTCAACACGGCCATGACTCATGCCTACCCGTTAAGTGATGAGCCACGCAGTCGTTCCGGTATACCGTCACAGGCCATGCAGATAGTCGTGGCCGGGGCGCTGATCACCCGCGGTGCTCTGCTGGTCGCCCAGCGGCGGCGCCCGCCGGAGTTGGCCGGGCTGTGGGAACTGCCCGGCGGCAAGGTGGCGCCGGGGGAGACTGAGGGCCAGGCCCTGATCCGCGAACTGCGCGAGGAACTCGGGGTGGACGTCCTCGTCGGGGATCGGCTCGGTGACGACGTCGCGATCGGTACGGGACTGATCCTGCGCGCCTACCTCGTCACTCAGACCGATGGCACCCTGCACCCCCACGACCACGGCGCGCTGCGCTGGGTCAACGCCGCCGAACTGTCGGATCTGCCGTGGGTGCCGGCTGACCGGGCCTGGCTGCCGGCGTTGCGCGTTCACCTCGACGGCCGACGATAGGGGCGGTGCGCCTTGGACTCGACCCCGTCGCGCCAGTGCTGGCTGTTCGTGGCGGGCTCGGCGCTGTTCGCGCTGGCGACCGCTCCCTACTTCGCGGTGTTGGCCGGTGCGGGGCTCACCAACCTGCTGTGTTTCCTGGGATCCTGGTTTTTCACCGCAGCGGCCTGGATGCAAGTGGAACTCAGCCGTTCGGAGGCCGAATGGTATTCGGCCGCGGTGCAGTTCGCCGGCACGGTGCTGTTCAATATCAGCACCGGCGCGGCCGTATGGATTTCAGCCCCGTGGCTGCAGTCGACGGGCTTGCGGCGGCACCTGGTGTGGACACCCGACGCGGTCGGCTCGCTGGCGTTCCTGATCAGCGCGATGGTGGCCTTAGCTGCCCTCGGGGTAGGCGCGGCAGCCCGGGACCGGCGCATCGCCTGGCTGAATATGGCCGGTTGCGTGGCCTTCGGGGTGTCGGCAGTGGCCGGCTACATCCGGCGTAGCGGAGTCACCGAGGACCAGTGGCTGGCCAACCTCGGCACGTTTATCGGGGCGCTGTGCTTCGCCGTCGCTGCCGTGGCTGCGCTGCCGCGTTTTCGCGATCCGGGCCCGGCACTGCGACAATCTGCGGCGTGAACTTCCGCAATGTCGCCATCGTCGCACACGTCGACCACGGCAAGACCACGCTCGTCGATGCCATGCTGCGGCAGTCCGGAGCACTGACCCACCGGGGCGACGACGCCGTCGAGCGCCTGATGGACTCCGGTGACCTGGAGAAGGAAAAGGGCATCACCATCCTGGCCAAGAACACCGCGGTGCACCGTCAGCACCCGGATGGCACCACGACGGTGATCAACGTCATCGACACCCCCGGTCACGCCGACTTCGGCGGGGAGGTGGAGCGCGGCCTGTCGATGGTGGACGGGGTGCTGCTGCTCGTCGACGCCTCCGAAGGTCCACTGCCGCAGACCCGGTTCGTGCTGCGCAAGGCGCTGAGCGCGCACCTGCCGGTGATCCTGGTGGTCAACAAGACCGACCGGCCCGATGCCCGAATCGCCGAGGTCGTCTCCGAAAGCCACGACCTGCTGCTCGATGTCGCCTCCGACCTCGACGAGGAGGCCCAGAAGGCCGCCGAGGAGGCCCTGGGGCTGCCGACGCTGTACGCCTCGGGTCGCGCGGGCATCGCCAGCACCACCGAACCGGCCAACGGGGAGAACCCGGACGGGGAGAACCTCGACGCGCTCTTCGACGTGCTACTGCAACATATTCCGCCGCCCAAGGGTGATCCCGAGGCACCGCTGCAGGCGCTGGTCACCAACCTCGACGCCTCGGCGTTCCTGGGCCGGCTGGCGCTGATCCGCATCTACAACGGCAAGCTGCGCAAGGGCCAGCAGGTGGCCTGGATGCGTGAGGTCGACGGCCTGCCGGTCATCGCGAACGCCAAGATCACCGAACTGCTGACCACCGTCGGCGTGGAACGCAACCCGACCGAGGAGGCCGTCGCCGGGGACATCGTCGCCGTCGCCGGGATGCCGGAGATCATGATCGGCGACACCCTCGCCGACCCCGACCACGCGCACGCGCTGCCGCGGATCACCGTCGACGAACCCGCCATCTCGGTGACCGTCGGCACCAACACCTCGCCGCTGGCCGGCAAGGTCTCCGGCCACAAGCTCACCGCCCGCATGGTCAAGTCCCGGCTGGACTCCGAACTGGTCGGCAACGTCTCCATCCGGGTCGTCGACATCGGCCGCCCGGACGCCTGGGAGGTGCAGGGCCGCGGTGAACTCGCGCTGGCGGTGCTCGTCGAGCAGATGCGCCGGGAAGGCTTCGAGCTGACCGTCGGCAAGCCGCAGGTGGTGACTCGCACCATCGACGGCAAACTGCACGAACCGTACGAGGCGATGACCATCGACTGTCCCGAGGAGTTCGTCGGCGCCATCACCCAGTTGATGGCCAACCGCAAGGGCCGCATGGAGCAGATGACCAACCACGCCGCAGGGTGGGTGCGGATGGACTTCATCGTGCCCAGCCGCGGGCTGATCGGCTTCCGCACCGACTTTTTGACCCTGACCCGCGGCACCGGCATCGCCAACGCGGTGTTCGACGGCTACCGGCCGTGGGCCGGGGAGATCCGGGCCCGCCACACCGGATCGCTGGTCAGCGACCGCGCCGGATCGGTGACGCCGTTCGCGATGATCCAACTCGCCGACCGCGGCACCTTCTTCGTCGAGCCCGGCGACGACACCTACGAGGGCCACGTCGTAGGCATCAACCCGCGCGCCGAGGACCTCGACGTCAACGTCACCCGGGAGAAGAAGCTCACCAACATGCGCTCCTCCACCGCTGACGTGATGGAGACGTTGGCCAGGCCGATGGAACTCGACCTCGAGCAGGCGATGGAGTTCTGCGCCGGCGACGAGTGCGTCGAAGTCACCCCGGAGATCGTCCGGGTCCGCAAGGTCGAGTTGGACGCCACCCTGCGGGCCCGCAACCGCTCCCGCGCCAAAGCGCAAAAGGTGTGACCGGGGCTGCGGTTAATCGGGGCGGGACCGCCCGGCCGATACGCTGTGGGGCGTGCTGACCGGACCCCGCAGACTGCAGGCTGGGGCGTGCGGCATGGCAGTGGTTCTGCTGGGCGGATGCGCCGTGGACCCGCCGCCGGCACCGCAGAGCACCGAGACCACCCAGTCCGCCGCGCCGGCGCCCAAGGCCACCCAGATCATCACGGCGATCGACTCGATCGGGGCCGGTTTCAACCCGCACCTGCTGTCCGACCAGTCGCCGGTGAACGCCTCGATCAGCTCGCTGGTGCTGCCCAGTGCATTCCGGCCGATCCTCGACCCGACCTCGCCGACCGGCTCCCGCTGGGAGATGGACCCCACCCTGCTGGTCTCCGCCCAGGTCACCAACACCGCCCCGTTCACCCTCACCTACAAGATCCGCCCCGAGGCGGCCTGGACGGACAACGCACCGATCGCCGCCGACGACTTCTGGTACCTCTGGCGCCAGATCGTCAGCCAACCCGGCGTCGTCGATCCGGCCGGCTACGACCTGATCACCGGGGTGCAGTCCCTCGACGGGGGCAAGAAGGCCGTCGTCACCTTCTCCCAGCCGTATCCGGCCTGGCGTGAACTGTTCCACGACCTGCTCCCGGCGCACATCGTCAAAGACGTTCCCGGCGGCTTCCTTGCCGGACTGAACCGGGCGCTGCCGGTGACCGGCGGCCAGTTCCGGGTGGACAACATCGACCCGCAGCGCGACGAGATCCTGCTGGCTCGCAACGACCGGTTCTGGGGTCCGCCGGCCAAGCCCGACCAGATCCTGTTCCGCCGCGCCGGGGTGCCGGCCGCCCTGGCCGACTCGATCCGCAACGGCGACACCCAGGTGGCGCAGGTGCACGGGGGAGCGGCCGCGCTGGCGCAACTCTCGGCGATCCCCGACGTGCGCACCTCCCGGGTCATCACCCCGCGGGTGATGCAGTTGACGCTGCGCGCCCAGCTGCCGAAACTGGCCGATCCTGTTGTGCGCAAAGCGATTCTGGGACTACTCGACGTGGAACTCCTCGCCGCCGTGGGCGCCGGCAGCGACAACTCCGTCACCCTGGATCAATCGCTGGTGCGGGCACCGAGCGACCCGGGCTACCTGCCCACAGCGCCGGCGCCCTTGGACCGTGACGCCGCTCTGGAACTCTTCGCCCAAGCCGGATTCCGGGTCGACCGCAGCGCCACCGAGTCACCCGTTCCGCCGCCGCCGGGTGCCGCGCCCGGCACCGCCAAACCGGAATCGGCCCGCGGCCGGATCAGCCGCGCCGGCCAGACCCTGACGATGGTGATCGGGGCGGCGGCCAACGACCCCACCTCAGTGGCGGTAGCCAACACCGCGGCCGACCAACTGCGCAGCGCCGGGATTGCGGCGTCGGTGCTCGCCCTGGATCCCCCGGAGCTCTACGGAGAAGCCCTGACTGAAAACCAGGTCGACGCCATCGTCGGCTGGCGGGCCGCCGGCGGTGACCTGGCCACCCGGCTGGCCTCGCGGTTCGGCTGCCCGGCGCTAGAAGCCCGCCCGGTGGCGACCGCCGGCACCCCGCCTGCCCGTCCGGGTTCGCCGCAGGGTTCCCCGCCCCCGACCACCTCGACCAAACCCGCCGAGCCGCCGCCGCTGGTGCTGGCCCCGTCCAACCTCACCGGCATCTGCGATCGGTCCATTCAGCCGCGGATCGACGGCGCGATGGCCGGCACGCTGAACATCAGCGACGTCCTCACCGCGGTGGAGCCGAAGCTGTGGGCGATGGCCACGGTCCTGCCGATCATGCAGGACACCACGATCGTCGCCGCCGGGCCGAGCGTGCAGAACGTCAGCCTCACCGGTGCCGTGCCGGTCGGGATCGTCGGCGACGCCGGCCGGTGGGTCAAGACCGCGCCCTGAACAGGGCAGCGCTGCACTAAGGAGGGTTCATGCCGACTGTTCCGCGGCTGTTGTTCGTCCACGCTCACCCCGATGACGAGACCCTCAACAACGGCGCCACCATCGCCCGCTACACCGCCGCCGGGGCTGAGGTCACTGTGCTCACCTGCACCCTCGGTGAGGAGGGCGAGGTCATCGGGGAGCGCTGGGCTCAACTCGGCGTGGATCAGGCCGATCAACTCGGCGGCTACCGGATCGGTGAACTGACCGCCGCGCTCGCCCATCTAGGCGTGCCGGAGCCCCGATACCTCGGCGGCGCCGGGTGCTGGCGTGACTCGGGCATGGTCGGTACGCCGCGGCGCCGGCAGACCCGATTCGTCGACGCCGACCTCGGTTGGGTGGTCGACCAACTGGCCGACGTCATCGCCGAACTCCGTCCGCACGTCGTGGTGACCTACGACCCGAACGGAGGATACGGCCACCCCGACCACATTCAGGTCCACCGGGTCACCACGGAGGCGGTGGCCGCCGTGGCCGACCGCTGGCGGGTGCCGAAGTTCTACTGGACGGTGGTGTCTGGCAACGCCTTTCGGCGTGGAATTGCCGAACTCGAACCCGCCGACGTACTGCCGGATTGGATCTGGCCCGAGGACGACTCGACGTTCACCGTCGGCGAGGACCAGATCACCACAGTCATCGACGCGCCCGAGCATCGTGCCGCCAAGGTCGCCGCGATCGCCGCGCACGCCACCCAGGTCACGCTGGGCCCGACCGGGCGGGCGTTCACCCTCTCCAACAACATCGTGCTGCCGGTCCTGGCCGAGGAGCACTACGTGCTGGTGGCCGGCGAGTTGGGCAGCAACTCTGGCCGGGAGGACGACCTGCTGGCTGGTCTGGACCTGTGACGGCAGGGTCGCCGGTGCAGTCCCCGTGGCCCCGGGTGGTGCTGGGCCTGCTTGCGGTCGACGGCGTGCTGTCGGCGATCATGGGCGCGTTCCTGCTGCCACTGCGCGTCGGTCCGGTGCCGCTTCCGGTCGGCGCCGTGCTCAGCGGGCTGCTGAACATGGCGCTGGTGTGGGCGGCCGGCTACTGGACGCAGGGCGGCAGATTGGCCGGCCTGCCGTTGTGGACCTGGATGGCGACCGTGGCGGTGCTGAGCCTGCGGGGCCCCGGCGGCGACATCGTGTTCGGGGGGCCGGGGATCATGGGCTTCTCGCTGATACTGCTCATGATCCTCGGCGCCCTACCGGCGGCGGTGCTGCTGCGCCGAATGCGCTTCACCGCCTGAGCGTCAACCGCGGGTAGCCGACCGGGCGGCCCGACTGGGCCGCTCGGTGTTGTCCGAGGTGTCGGCGCCCGACGCTGTGGGGCTGTCGGCCGGGGCCGCGGTCTCGGCGGCCTGATCGTCCACGCCCGGCGCTTCGGCCGGCGCGGAAACCTCGGCCGCCACTTCGGCCTCGGCCGCCACGTCGGTCTCGGCGGTTGCCTCGGTCTCGATGGTTGCCTCGACGGCCTCGACCTCGACGGCGGGTGCTTGAACCGCCGGGGCGGCAGCATCGGCGGCCGGGGCATCCTCGGCCGGAGCGGCCGGAGCCTCAGTCTCGGCCTCAGTCACCGGCGCGGCCTCAGCCGGTACGGCTTCCAGCACCGGCGCGGCCTTCTCCACCGGCGCCTCAGAGGTCCCCGCGATGGTCGCGTCGGCCTCGAGCGCAGCGGTCTGTACCGCCGCGGCGGCCGGCACACTCACAGTGCCGGCGTCCACCGCGGCGCCCGGGAACGGCGGGAACGGCGGGAGCGGCGGCAGCGGAACCAGGCTGTTCAGCCAGGCCAGACCGTAAGTGACGGCATTGCTGATCGAGGTCTCGACTCCGGTGCTGATATCCGGGCCGATCTGGGCGAAGTTCAGTCCGATGACGTCTGCCAAGGTGTAGACCCCGGCCTGCACCAACGGTTCGATGGTGAAGTAGGCCAGGTCGACACCCGGCGCGACCCACCACAGGCCCGGGATGAAGCCCAGGACGTACTGGGTCAACTCGGCGCCGTAGGCGGCCCAGGGCTCGACGACGTTGTAGGTGTTCTTGATGGCATCCTCGATGGGAGTGGTGATCGAGGTGGCTTCCGGGGCGGCCAGCAGATCAGCCGCAGCAGTCGCAGCAGCCGGCAGGGCGGCTGCCCCGGCGGCGACCGAGGCGCCCGGCAGCGGCGGGATCGGCGGCACCGGCGGGAACGGCACCAGGCTGTTGAGCCAGGCCAGCCCGTAGTTGATGCCGTTGTTGATCGACGTGGTGATGCCAGCGTTGATGTCCGGGCCGATCTGGGCGAAGTTCAGACCGACGACGTCAGCGAAGGTGTACACCCCGGCCTGTACCAGCGGTTCGGCGGTGTAGTAGGCGAACGGAACGCCGGGTGCGACCCACCACAGACCCGGGATGAGGCCCAGGACGTACTGACCCCACGCGGCGCCGTAGGCGGCCCAGGGCTCGACGAAGTTGTAGGTGTTCTTGATCGCCACCTCAAGCGGGGTGGTGATCGAGGCCATCTCGACGGCCGACGCGATCTTCGCGGGGGAGAAGTCCGGCACGCTCACCGGCGTCACCGCGGCGGCACCGACGATTGCGGCGCTGACACCGGCGATCAGGATCGAGCGGGGGGACACCCCGGCGGACGTGTACTGGCTCATGACAACACCTCACAGGTTTGCTGACAGTTCGCTGAGAAACACTAACAGCGACCCTGAGAAATTCACAGCAGCGCAGTTCGTGCTGCCAGCGAACGGATGGGCACCCAGTACTACTGTGGGGCCATGCCGATCGCCGCTGCACACCGGGGCAGGCGCAGTTGACTCCGGCCGCGCTGCGCCGGGTCCTGCGCCGGGCCCGCGACGGGGTGGCGCTCAACCTCGACGAGGCGGCCGTCGCGATGACCGCCCGGGGCGAGGACCTGTCCGATCTGTGTTCCAGTGCGGCGCGGGTGCGTGACGCCGGCCTGCGCTCGGCCGCCAGGTCGGGGCCCACCGGCCGACTCCCGATCTCCTACTCCCGCAAGGTCTTCATCCCGGTTACCCACCTGTGTCGCGACACCTGCCACTACTGCACGTTCGTGACGGTGCCCGGCAAGCTGCGAGCCTCCGGTCAGGGCATGTATCTGGAAGCCGACGAGATCGTTGACATCGCCCGCCGCGGCGCCGAACGCGGCTGCAAAGAAGCGCTGTTCACCCTCGGCGATAGGCCGGAGACGCGCTGGCCCGAGGCCCGGCAGTGGCTCGACGAGCGTGGCTACAACTCGACCCTGGACTATGTGCGGGCCGCCGCGATCCGGGTGCTGGAGGAGACCGGTCTGCTGCCGCACCTCAACCCCGGCGTGATGAGTTGGGCGGAGATGTCGCGGCTGCGGCCGGTGGCCCCGTCGATGGGCATGATGCTGGAGACCACTTCCCGGCGGCTTTTCGAGACGCGCGGTCTGGCCCACTTCGGCAGCCCCGACAAGGACCCGGCCGTGCGACTGCGCACCCTGACCGACGCCGGCCGGCTGTCCATCCCGTTCACCACCGGCCTGCTGGTCGGGATCGGGGAGACCCTGACCGAGCGGGCCGACACCCTGCACGCGATCCGTAAGGTGCACAAGGAATTTGGGCACGTCCAGGAAGTCATCGTGCAGAACTTCCGAGCCAAGGACCGCACCGCGATGGCGGCCGCGCCGGACGCCGACTTCAACGAGTTCCTGGCATGCGTCGCGGTGGCCCGGCTGGTGCTGGGGCCCGACATGCGCATCCAGGCCCCGCCCAACCTGGTGTCACCCACCGAATGTCTCGCGTTGCTGGGCGCCGGGGTGGACGACTGGGGTGGTGTCTCCCCGCTGACCCCCGACCACGTCAACCCCGAACGGCCCTGGCCGGCGCTGGAAGACCTGGCCTCGGTCACCGCCGAGGCCGGGTTCGATCTGGTGCAGCGGCTCACCGCGCAGCCCCGCTACGTCCAGGCCCCGGCCGGCTGGATCGACCCTCGGGTGGCCGGTCACGTCAGCGCCCTGGCCGATCCGCAAACCGGGTTCGCCCGCGACGTCAACCCGGTCGGGCGCCCGTGGCAGGAGCCCGACGAGGCGTCCGAGTCGCTGGGCCGGGCCGATCTCGGCGCGGCGATCGACATCGAGGGCCGCCGGGAAGACGCCCGCAGCGACCTCGACAGCGCCTTCGGGGACTGGGAGTCCATCCGCGACCGGGTCAGTGAACTGTCCGCGCGGGCACCCGAACGCATCGACTCCGACGTTGCTGCCGCGTTGCGCTCGGCGGAACGTGACCCCGCCGGGTGCAGCGACGCCGAGTATCTGGCCTTGGCCTCCGCCGACGGTCCGGCGCTGGACGCCGTTGCCGCACTGGCCGATTCGCTTCGCCGCGACGTGGTCGGCGATGACGTTACGTTCGTGGTGAACCGGAACATCAACTTCACCAACATCTGCTATACCGGCTGCCGGTTCTGCGCCTTCGCCCAACGCAAGGGCGACGCGGACGCCTTTTCGCTGTCCACCCGCGAGGTCGCCGAACGGGCCTGGGAGGCGCACGTCGCCGGCGCCACCGAGGTGTGTATGCAGGGCGGAATCGACCCCGACCTTCCGGTGACCGCCTACGCCGACCTGGTCCGGGCGGTCAAGGCCGCGGTGCCGTCGATGCACGTGCATGCCTTCTCGCCGATGGAGATCGCCAACGGAGTCACCAAGAGCGGCAGCAGCATTCGGGACTGGCTGATTGACCTTCGAGAGGCCGGGCTGGGAACCATCCCCGGCACCGCGGCGGAGATCCTCGACGACGAGGTCCGCTGGGTGCTGACCAAAGGCAAGTTGCCCACATCGCTGTGGGTCGAGATCGTCAGCACCGCACACGATGTCGGACTGCGCTCGAGTTCGACGATGATGTACGGCCACGTCGACACTCCTGCCCACTGGGTCGCCCACCTGAACGTGCTGCGCGGAATCCAGGACAACACCGGCGGTTTCACCGAGTTCGTCCCACTGCCGTTCGTGCACCAGTCCTCGCCGCTGTACCTGGCCGGAGCTGCGCGCCCCGGCCCCACCCATCGCGACAACCGAGCCGTTCATGCCCTGGCCCGGATCATGCTGCACGGCCGGATCGCCCACATCCAGACCAGCTGGGTCAAACTCGGGGCGCAGCGCAGCCAGGTGATGCTCAACGGCGGCGCCAACGATCTCGGTGGCACCCTGATGGAGGAGACCATCTCCCGGATGGCGGGTTCGCAATACGGGTCTGCCAAAACCGTCGCCGAACTGGTCGCCATCGCCGAGGGCATCGGCCGACCGGCACGCCAGCGCACCACGACGTATTCGCCGCGGGCGGCCTGAGCCGTCCACGCCACGAGCGTGAATGACCGTCCCCGACCCGGCCGGGCGGCATACTGCCACCCATGAACAGGCGCGTGCCACTGATTGCGGCGGTGGCGTTTGCGGTGCTCTCGGTCTTCGCCGTCGTGGTGGTACCTCTAGGTCCCGGAGTCGACCGCCCCGGATCCGAAGTCGTGGAACACATCGTCGCCCACGCCGGCCAGATTCGGCTGCAGGCCCTGTTGACCGCGCTGGCGCTGCTGGCGGCGGTGGTGGTGATCGGGTTCGTCCGGGACCGCCTCGACGGCCCCGCCGGTTACATCTTCACCGTCGGGGCTGCGGTGCTGGTCGCCCAGGTCGGGATCCAGATGTGGCTGAACGCGGGCATGGCCCTGAATCCGGGGACGCTGGACCCGGCCATCGCGCGCACCCTGGCCGATATCGCCGCGATGTGGGGTCCGCTGCTCACCGTCGCCGCGATCATGTTGGCCGGGCCGGTGGTGTGGGCGGCCCGGCAGGGCCGGTTCCCGCGCTGGATGGCCCTGATCGCGGCGGTGTTCCTCGTCGAGCAGGTAGTGGCGTTGCTGACCATCATCGGTCCGGTCGGCAGCTTCATCGCTCCCGGCGGGCCGCTGACCATATTCGGCGGGGGTGTGTTGTTCGGCGTCTTCTTTTTCGCTCTGGGTCTGGCGGTGGGTGTGCCCGACGAGCAACCGGCCGAGGCGACCGCCTCCTCAGTGCCGGACCAGTTCACGGCTTCCTAGGGCCAACGCCTAGTATCAGCAACGCGATCGTCCGGGCGGTACTGTTGCCCTGCCCGCAGACTAAAGACCACAGTTCAGAGCGACACGAGAGCAGATGGAGGAGAACCTTCGTGACCTACACGATCACCGAAGCGTGCGTCGACATCAAGGACAAGGCCTGCATCGAGGAATGCCCGGTCGACTGCATCTACGAGGGCGACCGGATGCTCTACATCCACCCCGACGAGTGCGTGGACTGCGGCGCGTGCGAGCCGGTATGCCCGGTGGAAGCGATCTACTACGAGGACGATGTGCCCGACCAGTCGTCGCAGTACACCCAGATCAACGCCGACTTCTTCGCTGAACTGGGCTCGCCCGGCGGCGCCTCGAAGGTGGGTCTGACCTCCAACGACCCCCAGGTGGTCAAGGACCTTCCGCCCAAGGCCGAGGACTGACGGCGCACACCCCGCACCGCGGTCGTTCGGCGGCGCCGGTCTCGGCGTCGCTGCCGGTGTTCCCCTGGGACACCCTGACCGAGGCGTCCGCGATCGCCCGCGCGCATCCGGGCGGGATCGTCGACCTGTCGGTCGGCACACCGGTCGACCCGGTGGCTCCCGTGATCCGGGCCGCGCTGGCCGAGGCATCCGCGGCCCCCGGCTACCCGACGACGGCCGGGACGCCTGAACTCAGGGACGCCGCGGTGGCGGCCCTGCACCGTCGCTACGGCATCAACGGGCTTGCCGAGCACGCCGTGCTGCCGGTGATCGGCACCAAGGAGCTCATCGCCTGGCTGCCCACCCTGCTGGGTTTGCGCCACGCGGATACCGTCGTGGTCCCCGAACTGGCCTACCCCACCTACGAGGTCGGCGCCCGGCTTGCCGGTGCGCAGGTACTGGCCGCCGATTCGCTGACCCAACTGGGGCCACAGACTCCTGCGCTGATCTACCTCAATTCGCCGAGCAACCCCACCGGGCGGGTGCTGGGTGTCGACCATCTGCGCAAGGTCGTGCAGTGGGCCCGTGAGCGCGGCACGCTGGTGGTCTCCGACGAGTGTTACCTGGGCCTGTGGTGGGACTCCCGGCCGCTGTCGGTGCTGCACCCCGATGTCTGCGACTCCGACCACACCGGCCTGCTGGCGGTGCACTCGCTGTCCAAGACCTCGTCGCTGGCCGGCTACCGGGCCGGTTTCGTCGCCGGCGACGCGGCGATGGTCGCCGAACTGTTGGCCGTCCGCAAGCACGCCGGGATGATGGTGCCCGGCCCGGTGCAGGCCGCGATGGTGGCCGCACTCGACGACGACGATCACCAACGTGTGCAGCGCGACCGGTATGCCCGTCGGCGGGGCGTGCTGCTGGAGGCGTTCGGATCGGCTGGGTTCACCATCGAGCACTCCGAAGCCGGACTGTACCTGTGGGCAACCCGCTTCGAGTGGGGCCGCGACACCGTCGACTGGTTGGCGCAGCGCGGAATCCTGGTCGCGCCGGGGGAGTTCTACGGACCGTGCGGAGCACATCATGTCCGCGTCGCCCTGACGGCCACCGATGAGCGGGTTAACGCGGCAGCAGACAGGTTGCGGGGATAGTCGGGATTGAAAAATCCCTACCCAACATCCCTACCCAACACCGTCGGCGTTGTGGGGCAGCATGCGTTCGGGGTGGTGGTAGGGGTTGGAGCCGCGGCGCAACGGTAGGTGCGGGGGCGGCAGCCCATCGGTGCTGCCGGTGACGGTGGGGGTCTGGTCGTCGGGGTTGCACATCCCGGGTGCGGCGAACTTGGCCGCCCAGGCCCCGAGCATGGCGCGTAGTTCGGGGGTGGCGACGAGGCGTGCGACGCTCATACCGTCCGGGCCTTGGCCGCCGCTCCAGGTGAATCCCCGCTTACGGGCGCGGTCCGCGTCGGAGAAATCCCCGTCGGGGTTGAGGCGCAGCGCCAACTGGGCGGCCAGTTTCTCCAACTGGTCCGGCCGCAACACTGCGGCTTGCTCGGCCAGCAACGCAGTGACCGGCAAGCCGTCCCAATCCACCGTGCCGACGGCCTCCACGGCTGCATCCAGCCGGTCCCACACATCGGAAATCGAACCCATGTTCGAAAAGCTACGCCGACACTCCGACGCTCACGACGCCTGCGAAACCCGCAACCTACATCTGTGGATCAAAGTGGGACTGGGGATAACCACCCCCGGCGGATCGCCGTACTTAGTTCATGTTCCAGGGTTCGCCGTAGGTGGTGACGCTGTCGCCGGTGCCTGAGATCAGCCGGGCGAATGGGCGCAGTAGCACCCCGCCGGCGGCGCCGGTGACGGTGCCGTGGGCGTTGGCCA
>Ga0164293_10001528_pt1 | contig 19332 bp, 15 predicted proteins | sample GEODES118metaG_FD_111487 | JGI IMG/M metagenome (GOLD analysis project Ga0164293, IMG submission 111487) | Eutrophic lake water microbial communities from Lake Mendota, Wisconsin, USA - GEODES118 metaG | ecosystem: Environmental > Aquatic > Freshwater > Lake | place: USA: Lake Mendota...
ACGCTTTGTTGATGGCGGCACAACCACCTACAACAACCCCTCGAGTGCCGCCATCATCGAGGCGCTGAACTATAGCGGCAATCCCGGCTATGAATACGGTAAAATTACCGTTATCAGTCTGGGTACAGGCATTTCACCCCAGTTTGTGAGTCTGCCCGGAATCAAAAACCCCAAAGGTCCTGTTATCGCTTTCTGGCTAAACTGGTTAATGACAGAAATGGGACAGGATGCTTCAGATATGCAAACAGATTTGCTGCGTTCCCCCCGGTTCAGGGATTTGATCGACTACCGAAGATTTCAAATTTCATTTGACAGACAGGCATTAAGTAAGCTCCCGGATGTCAAATTTACCGCACCCATGCACGGCTTTGGTTCGTTGCATGAAGTGAGCGATAAAATCTTGTGCGGCATGGATATGTCTGAAACCAAGTTTTACGAATTGGTCAAAATCATTGGTCAGCAGATGGGACTATACATCGAAAAAAACAACGGATTTACCCGTGATATGGTGCTAAAAAACAAGGTGAGAGATGAGCTCGTTACCGCCCGTGGCGACGTGGCTACAATACTTAAGCAAATGAGCAACCACCAATGGTTGCAGAATCAACCGCTTGATTAAAGGCTTAACGCCTTGTTTGCGGCCCGCTTACGGTCATTTTCATCGAGTAATATTTTTCGCAGGCGAATACTCTGTGGGGTCACCTCCACAAATTCATCCTCCTGAATATACTCCATTGCTTCCTCCAGGGTAAATTCGGTGGGGGGGGCGAGAACGGCATTATCATCTTTACCCGCAGCCCGGAAGTTGGTCATTTGTTTGGCTGTGCAGATATTCAGAACCAGGTCACCGGGTTTAATGTGTTCACCAATGATTTGGCCTGTATAAACTTCCACACCGGTGTGTATGAAATAGCTGCCCCTGTCTTTGAGTTTGTCCATGCTGTAACCGGTAGAAGTTCCTTTTTCTTTACTGATCAGAACACCGGAAATGCGGCCTGACATACTTCCTTTAAACGGCTCATAACCTTTCAGACGGTGGCTCATAATGGCTTCTCCCTGGGTGGCGGTGAGCATGTTGCTGCGTAACCCCATGAGACCGCGGCTGGGAATTTCAAATTCGATCCTTACCATGTCGCCTTTGGGCAGCATGCTCAGCATTTCGCCCTTTTTTTGGCTTACCAGTTCTATCACTTTACCGCTAGATACTTCGGGTACATCCACCGTAAGAACCTCAATGGGCTCGCACTGCACACCGTCAATTTCTTTCATAATCACGCGCGGTTGTCCAACCTGAAGTTCGTACCCTTCTCTGCGCATGGTTTCTACCAAAATGCCAATATGCAGTACCCCACGACCATATACAATAAACTGGTCTGCGCTGCCGGTTTCTTCTACCCGCATGGCCAGGTTTTTTTCGGTTTCCTTCATCAGGCGGTCACGCAAGTGGCGGCTGGTAACAAATTTGCCTTCCTTGCCAAAAAACGGACTATTATTGATAGAAAACAACATGCTCATGGTGGGTTCATCAATGGAAATAGGAGGCATGCCTTCCGGGTTTTCAAAGTCAGCAATGGTATCACCGATTTCAAAATTTTCAATGCCGGTTACCGCGCAAATGTCACCTGCATTAACCTCGGTGGCTTTGGCCTTGCCCAGTCCATCAAATAAATAGAGCTCTTTAATGCGGGATTTTTGTATGCTACCGTCTCGTTTTACCAGCGAAACCGGCATGTTTTCTTTCAGTGTGCCGCGATTGAGTCTTCCTACGGCAATACGACCTGTATAGTTGCTGTAATCCAGGCTGGTTATCTGCAGCTGGGTAGATCCTTCGGTTACCACGGGCTCCGGAACCACTGTCAGGATGGTGTCCATGAGAAAGGTAAGGTCTTGGGTAGGGGTTTTCCAGTTGGGGCCAAACCAGCCCTGTTTTCCGCTACCATAAATCGTGGTGAAGTCCAGCTGTTCTTCCGTAGCACCCAGGTTAAAGAACAGGTCAAAAATATCGTCGTGGGTTTGATCGGGGTCGCAATTCGGTTTATCAACCTTATTGATAACCACAATGGCTTTTTTACCCAGACTCAGTGCTTTTTGCAATACAAATCGCGTTTGAGGCATGGGCCCTTCAAAGGCATCCACCAACAGCAATACGCCGTCTGCCATGTTGAGCACGCGCTCTACTTCTCCACCAAAATCGGCGTGGCCGGGGGTGTCGATGATGTTGATTTTAGTGCCCTTCCAGTTCACGCTCACGTTCTTGGCAAGAATGGTGATACCGCGCTCTCGCTCCAGATCGTTGTTGTCGAGAATGAGCTCGCCCACCTCCTGATTTTCTCGAAACAAACTGGCCTGATAAAGCATTTTGTCTACAAGTGTGGTTTTTCCGTGGTCTACGTGGGCGATGATGGCGATGTTACGAATGGGCATGCTGGTTTAAAAGTGCGCGAAATTACCGCTTATTGACCGCATTTTCAGCATACCGTATCATCAATTGATTGTTAATTGTGCAGTGGTATGCCACTTATTTTTATTATTTATTGCAAAAGCGTAGAAATAAAACTATTAAAAATCGCAAATTTTGGTTGGGTGGTTGCTGAAAATTGCCAGATTCAAATCCTGTTAGGGGTGATAATGCTCTTTTGTGGTTAATATCACAACGCTTATTTTTCGATTGCCCGTTTATTGCAAAATCCCTCCATTTCTGCAGCATTTTTTTGCAGCATGAAATCTATAATTATATCCATCATTATGTTTGTGTTTACACTAAATGCCCATGCTCAAAAGCTTTTGACTGTGCTGGAAAACTATCGTCCTTTGAAAAACGCACATAGTGTGAATGAAGGAAAAGTCTGGGATGATTTTTATGACGAAATGCCTGCTGCCAGGCGAATGATTGTGCCGGGGTTTACCTGGAAATGGGCCGGTTACACCTTTGATACCCTGTTTATCGGTCAGGGTCGTATAGTGGCTGAGAAGCATGGTATCCTTTTGAATTTAGGTATGTTTGAAGATCTTTGTGATCGTGGTATCGGAACCGATTCATCCCTTTCTCCCATATCATGGAAAATCGTGCGAAATTGGAGAAAAAAGATTGTGATCATTGAGTGGGAAAATGCCGGGTATTTTGATGATTGGAGCTATCGGGGTCGGTGCGACCGTCATATCCATTTTCAGCTTTGGTTGTATGAAAAAGACCACAGGGTAGAATTGCATTGTCACCGCGATTTGTGGTTCAGGGATGCCGCTGCCCCATTGCGGAAAGCGGAAGCACGATTGCTGTTGCCGGAGGGACAAAAGGTTTTTGCCCTTACCTATCAGCCATAATTGGAGGATGCCGTATTTTTGCGGCTCCATGTCTTTCGAAACCGAAATTGCCCGTCGCAAAACATTTGCTATTATCAGTCACCCCGATGCCGGTAAAACCACCCTTACCGAGAAATTTCTGCTGTTTGGCGGACAGATTCAAACTGCAGGTGCCGTAAAAAGCAATAAAATCAAGAAAACCGCTGCCTCCGATTTCATGGAGATTGAAAAACAGCGTGGTATCTCTGTGGCAACTTCGGTGATGTCTTTCGAATACAAAGGCAAGTTGATAAACATTCTGGATACCCCCGGTCACAAGGATTTTGCGGAGGATACTTACCGCACGCTTACAGCGGTTGACAGTGTGATTCTGGTGGTGGATTGCGTAAAGGGGGTAGAGGAACAAACCGAGCGTCTGATGGAAGTATGCCGCATGCGCAAAACCCCGGTGATTGTGTTTGTGAATAAGCTGGATCGCGATGGTAAAGACCCTTTTGATCTGCTGGATGAACTGGAAAGCAAGCTGAATATTCATGTACATCCCATGTCATGGCCCATCAATATGGGCAGGGATTTTAAAGGTGTGTATCTGCTCGAATCCGGGAGTTTGAATTTGTTTGAAAGCAATAAATCTAAGGTAAGTGACGATTATGTGCGGCTCACCGATTTGCAGGATGAGCAGCTGGATGCAAGGGTAGGAGAGAAGGATGCTGAAAAGCTGCGTGAAGACGCCGAATTGATTGAAGGTGTGTATGGCAATCTGAATCGAGACCACTATTTGCATGCGGATGTGGCTCCCGTATTTTTTGGCAGTGCACTCAATAATTTTGGGATACAGGAATTGCTGGATACCTTCATAGAGCTGGCACCTATCCCACAAACGCGGCCTACTTCTCTGCGCGACGTGGATCCGAATGAAAAGAAATTCACCGGATTTATCTTTAAAATCCACGCCAATCTCGATCCCAAACACCGCGACCGAATTGCCTTTTTAAGGGTGTGCAGCGGTGTTTTTGAGCGAAATAAACCCTACACCCACGTGCGTCTGGATAAACAGGTGCGTTTTGCCAATCCATACACGTTTTTAGCTCAGAGCAAAGAGGTGGTGGATGATGCCTATCCGGGTGATGTGGTGGGTTTATACGATACCGGGAATTTTAAGATTGGTGATTCCCTCACAGAGGGTGAGAAGCTAATGTTTAAGGGTATTCCAAGTTTTTCTCCGGAGATTTTTAAGGAATTGGTGAACCTGGATCCCATGAAAAGCAAGCAGCTGGAGAAGGGTATACAGCAGTTAACCGATGAAGGCCTGGCCTCTTTGTTTACCCAGGAACCCGGCAGCCGCCGTTTTGTGGGTACTGTAGGCGAACTGCAGTTTGAGGTGCTGCAATACCGGCTTGAGCATGAATATGGTGCCAAATGTCGGTTTGAACCCCGCCAGATACATAAGGCATGCTGGATGAGCGGCGACGAAAATGCGCTTCGGGAATTTATGAAATTCAGGATGAATAACATTGCGATGGACAAGGACGGTCAACCGGTATTTTTGGCCGAAACGGGCTATATTTTGCGTAGCATGCAGGAGAATTATCCGAAAATTTCATTTCATTCCATTAGTGAATTTAATGTATAGTTGTAGAATAAAAACAATAAATAATAACATTTTGTGATTTTGCTGGTATAATAATAAAAATATTATACCCTAATTAAAAAAATATAAATCAAATAATATCAATAATATAGGCATGTAATGCCACCCTAAATCACGTTGGTTTATTAATAGAATTAATTCAAAGGCGTACATTCTATTTAATTTTAAAACAATCTCGCACCGAAAAAAATACCTGCTAGATCCCAATTCCGTTACCGGGCTTACCGGCAGACCTCGCGGGAGCTTTACCCACTGGTTGCCACTTTACCATGCCAGCGGAAATTTTGATACCTCATTTGTTGCCACTGGCACAGGTGCTATGCCCGGAAGACTCTCCGGATATGATGTTGAGGATGGTCGTATTAAAGGACTTACCGGCCGTTCCACTGCAAAAGTTTTACTGCGTAATTTACCGGATACAGGCAACGCGATACTGCAATATGAAACTGGTGGTAATACCTATTTATTAACACCCAATCCGGTGGCTTCAAATCCATCGTATGGATTGTGGAACGCTACGCACGGAGGATATTTGCTTGACGGTTTTAATCCCGATAATCTAAAAATGCTGCTAAAGATGGCTTATCAGGATTCAACTTCATTTGAATATGCCTATGTGGACAACAGCAACACCCTGGGAAGTTTTTCTCTTTATACTGTGGGCTATATTACCCCGCTGCCCTTGAGCTTCCAAATGAAAAATTGTATCCCAAACCACCACGCTACACTGGTTCAGTGGAGAACGCTGGGTGAAGAGGGTTATCAGAAATTTAATGTCATGAGGGCCACCGGGTCTAATTCTACATTCTTTAAAATTGGTGAGGTAGCTGCTCAGGGTTATTCTGTTTTACCTATCGACTATAGTTTTAAGGACGAAAACACGATGGATGCGGATGTTTACTATAGAATCGACATTATAAAACATGACAATGCTGTATTGAAAGCCGGTTATTGCAATACAATGCCTGCCTATAAGCCCATGAATAGCTCTTTTTGTAAGGCCTATCCGAATCCGGCAAATAATTTTATAACCATTGATTTAATGAATGAAGAGGAAGGTATGGTGCAGATTGCATTAAAGAATGCTATTGGGCAGGAGATTATTCAAATGCAGCATTATCATGCTACTGATCGGTCTTCGGTGAACCTGAATGTATCATCATTAATTCCTGGTTTGTATTTCCTGGAATGCAGCAAAGAAGGGGAAGTTTACAGGCAGCGTATCATCAAACAATAGGAAGACGGCCGCAAAAATCAGAATTTGTATAAAAAACCCAACCCGAGTACCCATGAATTTTGCCATGCATTCTCACCCGGTCTGGCGAGGTCTTTGTCAAAAACACTGATGAGGGTGTAATTGAAATTCAGGTATCGTGTGAGTTTAACGGTCAGTCCGGCGTCTATGCGGCTGTCGAGCTGACTGGGATTGCGTTTAAAGTTGTACGGTATAAAACCGAGGTAGTTGGTGCGAATGAGGATTTGTTTATTAAAATTAAACTCTCTGTTGAAACCGGTTTGTATCTGAAACCCCTGTTCACTGCGAATGTATTGCCCCTTGTTTACCCCGGCAATGGTGTTTTGGTTGCGCTTTTCATACAAAGATTGATTGAGCATGAAAGTCTGTTTGAGGGAAAAAAGCGCCAGACGTCCATAAAATCGTTCCGATGGTTTTGCTTCAAGTCCGATGGCCGACATTAATGAACCCTGGCTTAAAAAACTGCTGACTAGGTTTTTGACTTCTCTTCCATTGGCATCGCGTGTGTAATTGTAACCGGGCAGGAGCTGTGTTTGCAGATTTAAACCTCCAAAGCCACTGAGCCACGTTGCTCTGTCAAAAGAAATACCGTATTTACTGTCTATAAATACGTTGTCCATGTTTTTTCGGGTGCTTCTGAACTTATTCCCCAAATTGTCGGTCATGGTACTGGAAATAGCTCCGGCGTTTATTTTAAGTATATTATCCCATGCTTGTCTTTTGTATTTGAGATTGTAAAAAGCCCGGACATAGAAGTTACCGCTGAGGTTGTTGGCTGAACCTCCGCTCCAATTGGGGCTGGTGCCGGAAAGGGCAGTGGTAGCACCCACTTCGGCGCCCCATCGGATGATTTTAGTAGAATCCACGGCCTGGGTAGAATCGGGGTTTGCATAACCACGACCGGCCTGTAACAATGTGCAGAATATGATTATCAGGGCATACCGCATTGGGAGGGGTATACAGGAATTATGGTTTTTCTTTGGTGATTACCTCTTTGGTTCGGTTGATGGCTTTTACAATGATGAACAGAACCATGGAGATGATGATGAAATTGAGGGTGGAAGCGATTAATTTGCCGTAGGTAAAGGGCCCTGCAGCCAGGGACTCTATCTTTTTAAACCCTCCGATAAAGGCAATAATAGGCATGATGATGTCATTAACTATGCTATCCACAATTTTTTGGAAAGCACCGCCAATCAATACTGCAACAGCCAAATCTATGACATTGCCTTTTTTGATAAATTCCTTGAACTCAGTAATAAATCCCATACATATTATACTGCAAAATAATGCAGGTTAATCAATATTGCAGTGATTAGGCCGCAGAGGTGTTTTCTGTCAGTACCTTCTTAACCAGGTCGGCAGCTTCCTTCAGTACAATCGCACTGAAAACCTTAAGCCCGCTTTCATCAATGATTCGCTTGGCTTCTTCGGCGTTGGTACCCTGCAGGCGCACGATGATTGGAATTTTTACATCTCCAATTTTTTTGTAAGCCTCTACTACGCCATTGGCAACGCGGTCACAACGTACGATACCGCCGAAAATATTGATGAGTATGGCCTTCACATTGGGATCGCTCATAATGATGCGGAAACCTGCCTCTACGGTTTCAGCATTGGCGGTTCCGCCCACATCCAAAAAGTTGGCCGGCTCCCCGCCGCTGAGTTTGATAATGTCCATGGTAGCCATAGCCAGCCCGGCACCATTAACCATGCAGCCCACGTTTCCGTCAAGCTTCACAAAGTTAAGGTTGTATTTGCCGGCTTCCACTTCAGTGGGATCCTCTTCGGCGATGTCGCGTAAAGCGGCGTAAGCGGGGTGGCGATAGAGGGCATTGTCATCCAGATTTACCTTGGCATCCACAGCAATGATGCGGTCATCGCTGGTTTTAAGAACCGGATTGATTTCAAACATGGCACTGTCTGTCTCTTCATAAGCTTTGTAGAGTGCTGAAACAAACGATACCATTTCTTTAAACGCTTTGCCTTCCAGTCCCAGTTTGAAAGCGATTTTACGGGCCTGAAACGCCTGGAATCCTACAGCCGGATCAATCCATTCTTTGTGGATTTTTTCAGGGTGCTGTTCGGCAACTTCTTCGATATCCATTCCACCTTCCGTGGTGTAGATGATTACATTTCTTTTGGTTTGCCTGTCCAGCAACACGCTCATGTAATATTCTTTGGGCTCAGATGGTCCGGGATAGAATACATCCTGAGCCACGAGTACTTTGTTCACGACCTTTCCGGCTGCACCGGTCTGTATGGTAATCAGGGTTCCGCCTAAAAGATTTTTTGTAATTTCTGCCGCCTGTTCGGGAGATTTTGCGATCTGCACGCCTCTGTGCTCAGTGCCGGCAATTTTGCCTTTACCGCGGCCACCCGCATGAATCTGTGCTTTGATTACGCACCAGTCGCTGTTGAATTCGTCTTTAACCTTGCGTGCAGCTTCCATGGCCTGCTCGGGTGTTTCGGCAACAAAACCACCCTGAATGGCCACTCCATAACTTTTCAGTATTTCTTTGGCCTGATACTCGTGAATATTCATGCTTGTTTTACGGGACGCAAAATTAACTATTTTATGTCGTCTTACCTGATTTTTATGATAAGTTATCTCAAAAAAGAAAATTTGCCGTAGGTTTGAAGTGTGATGGAGCCATCAGCCCTTATTGTTGCCAGGAGTGTTAAGAAGAGCTACGGGAAACTGGATGTGCTGAAAGGAATTGACCTGGCTGTTCAGTCCTCGGAAATTGTTTGTATTACAGGGGAGAGCGGCGCCGGTAAAAGCACGTTGCTGCATATTTTGGGTACGCTTGATACACCTGACGCAGGAGATGTTTTTATTAAAAATGAACGCATCAATGGAATGGATAGACGCAGATTGTCTCAATTCAGAAATCAGAATCTGGGTTTTGTGTTTCAGTTCCATCAGTTGTTGCCGGAATTTTCTGCGCTAGAAAACGCCTGTATACCGGCGTGGATAGCAGGTATGAGTAAAAAGCAGGCAGCGGATAAAGCAATGCCTTTGTTTGAATTACTGGGGATTGCTGACCGAATGCATCATAATCCATCAGAGCTTAGTGGCGGAGAGCAGCAGCGGGTATCGGTAGTGCGTGCACTCATCAATAATCCGGCGGTGGTTTTTGCCGATGAACCGAGTGGGAATCTGGATAGCAAAAATGCCCGTGCTTTGCACGATTACTTTTTAAAATTGAGGGAAGAACTGGGGCAAACCTTTGTTATTGTTACCCATAATCCGGAATTGGCCGGTATGGCAGACCGGCATTTGCACATGAAGGATGGTCTGTTTTTATATAGCGGTGAATCCGTATAATTAGGTTAATCAGAATTGCGTATTACTGACCAAATCTAACTCAAGCCGGCAAGTCAGGAAAAATAATGGTTACAGATGTTCCTTTCAGTGGGGTTGAGGTTACCTTCATATCCCCGTTGATAATATCCAGCATTTTAAATATCAGCGAGTATCCAATGCCATAGCTTTGCAATTCACTGCTGTCTTTGTGGTGTACCTGCAAAGTGCGGTTCTGAATTTTTTCAAGTACATCCGGTTGCATGCCATTTCCGGTATCTTTTACCTCAATGCAATGTAAATCTTCTTTTTTATGGTAATGGACGCTGATGGTTCCATTTTTGGTAAATCTATTTGCGTTACTGATCAAATTAGTTAAAATGATATTCAGGGCGCTCTGAGAGGTGGATGCGGTAGCTTTTACCGGCACTTTGGATATCATTTCATTGTTATTGATTTGCAATCCTATTTTCACAAAACTTTGCAAGTCTGCCACCATGCTGTGCAGAGGGATTTTGGGTTGTACCGTAGTGAATGATTTACCACTGGATCTCTCGTTCAAAATATTCGAACAGAGTATTTCCAATCTTTTGGTGGAATTAATTATTAATTCAAGATGGTTTAAAATATCTGCTTTTTTTAGTCTTTTCTGGTATTCATGAACCTTATCACCCACCACATTGATGTATTTAATCGGAGCAAAAATGTCGTGGTTGATAACGCTGATATAGATACCATTGATTTTATTGAGTTGGGTTAATTCCGCTACTTTGGCCATTAACTGTCCATTGATTTCTGTAATTTCATGTGTTTTTTCACGAATGATTTCAACTAGCTTCCTGTTTTTTATTTCGGCATTGCGTGTTTTTAGCCATGTAATGAAACTGATGGTAATTACCATGAAAACAATAAACAGGAAGAGATATGATGTTTGAAAATACCAGGGATTTTCCTTTTCTATCCTAATTGTCAGTACTACGGTTTCTTTGCCATTGTCATCAATATACAGAAACTGTAAGTTGTGATAGCCGGGTTCTTCCACCAATACATTCACCCTTGAAAGCTCATTGTAAGGTATGAAAGCCAGGGTGTCATCGATTCTGTAATACAGGTTTAGGCTTTTGGGGTTGGCCCAGTGCACCGTTTGAATATGAAATCTGACTTCATTGATATTGTTAGTTAACTTGAGTTTTCCATCCTTTATGGTGAGTGTTTTGCCAAATCCGGTCACCTTTTTTATCTGTATGTTTTGTCCAGATTTTCTGTAAGGGAAGTCTTTTAGGGGCCTAAACTGAATGATTCCCATTAAGCTGGGTATGCTGAACAGGGTATCTCCAAAATTCAGGTAGGCGGGGTAAGCTCCACCATTCATTTCGTCTGTGGGCAGACCGTCATTGTAATCGAAGTATTGTGGCTGAGGTAAAAATTCGCCCCCCTCAATCACTTTATCTAAACTCTTGGCAGGGAAACGCAGTAACCCGTCATTGGTAGATGCCCAAAGGAAATTGTTTTTATCCTTCACCAGGAAATGGGTCCTTAGCAGTGAGCCATAATGGTCGGATTTTAATTTTTTCAGGGTTTGATTGACAGAGTCTATGGTGAATAAACCTTCACCATAGGTAGTCACAATAATTTGTTGGTTATGACGAAAAAAAGACCGGAAGCAAGTGGATTTTTTTATGTTATTAATCTGGTTGCCGACAGGATCATAGATGAACAATCCTCCGCAATAGGCCAGCCATATTTTTTTGTTGATGACTATACTTTGGTTAACCAGACCATACCCAATGGGCGTTTGTATTTGGTGAATAACAGTATCTTTTTGAGGGTCGTAAGTAAATATACCATACGTATTGAGTATATAGGTGGTTCCCTGATAATTAATGTAGCTTTGGTTCTGCCCCATTGGTATGATGTTTTTGCCTACTTTTTTTGGGGTTAAGGTGTTTAAATCCAGCGTATAATAATATTTATGGGTATTGCCTAATATCGTTTTTTCATTGATATAGTGATAGGAATATGAGAGGTTATAGTTTTTAAAAAAGTCTCTGAAAGTGACAGGGGTATTGCTGAATTGGTTAGGATAATCGGCAACAAACTGACCATTTCTGAGGGGAATCTGTAAATAATATTGGTAGAAATCAAAATTATTTTTTGGTAGTTTGTGTTGGTAAATAGAGAAATTGGATTTACTGTATATGAGCAAGCCATCGGCAAAAGTTCCGATGAATAGTTTGTCGAGTTTTTGACTGAAAATAGCAGTAAAAATTGCAATATCGGTGGGTATATCCTCTGTAATAAGTTTCCAGTAATAGGATTCATTCCCCTTATCCTTATTTAAAATCCAAGCTTTGTTCTGATGAATTAAAACCGGTGTTTTATTATTGTCTGTAAACCATCTTACACCAGGTATTTCACTGGATTTTACAGGAAGTGAAATGGGCTTTATCGTGGTTTGATTGATGCAAAATAATTCATTGCTATTGGAATTCAATATCCAGTAATTGTTTTGATAGAAGATGTCTTTGATAATTGAATTACTTGTATGTATTAACCTGTAGCGGTTGTTTTCGAAACGATATATATGATTGTTTCTTCGGATGTATATGGTTTTGTCAGGTGATATATTAAATGCTGATGCCCCTTTCAGCGAGTCTTTAACCTGATTCCATAGTTTATTTCCAAATGGTACATCGACGGAATATAAAGTATGGTGGAATGGAGGAAAGTCAGATGCGGAAAAATCCAGGTTTTCCAAAAAGGTATCGAGGGTAATTTTATAGGTTTTTCTATCTACGCAATTAATAAATAGTTCTTTACGCTCATTTTGAAAAATTTTGGCAATTCTTTCAGGGATTTTGGAAGGATAGGGTGTGATTTGTGAACCATCAAAGTGAAAAAGACCATTGGGTGTGGCTATCCACAATCTGCCTGTTTCATCCTGCAATAAATCCGAGATGATGTTTTCGGATAACTGCTTGTTTTGTTTGTTGAAATAACGGGGATAATAGTCAGGACTGGATTGTCCGCTAACAATCGAGCAAAGCGATACAATTACCGCGAATAGTAATAGGGTTTTGCCTTTCGGACGAATCATTTATAGAGCTGAACCAACTCTACAACGTTGTTTACATTCAGCTTGTGGAAGATACGGGCTTTAATAGTAGATACGGTATTGCTTTTAATACCGAGTTCTGTAGCAATATTCAGCGTAGACTTACCCTCCATCAGCATTTGCAGAATCTGGTTTTCCCGTTTGCCCTTGATGAGCGGCTTTTTATTCAAACGGGGCATGCTCACACCATTGATAAACTCAGAAAAACGACGGGTTATTTCCACTTCGGAAGTTTTCTTTTCGCAGTAATCAATTTTGTATTTGCTGAGAATGCGCTGGAACATCACTTCAGGATGCATTGAAAACAATAGAATGCGGGTATCAGGGTTGCGCTCAATGATTTTTTCTACCAGGGTAATGCTTGACCCCTCGGGGAAGGTCACATCAAGAATAATGTGGGTGGGCTTTTCCTTCTCGATGGTGGGTAACAGCATGCTCAACTGCGAACACTCAACAATGTTCTTTATGTTAAGATTCATGGATAGGATTAGCTTTATGCCACTGAAGATAATGGTGTGATCATCTGCAATCAGAACCTTTACTTCATTGACATCTCTGGGGGCTTCCGGTACGTGAATCATATGAATTTATTCTTAAATTTTATTTGTTGTCTGCAAAAGTATTGAATTTTGTCATAAAAATCAACCAAACGAATATTCAACAATGATAGGTAGTACAAAAATCGGTTTTGGGCATTCTGTGTAAAATTTAGAAAAAGTTTTATCTTTTATGAAAAAATACTAATTTTGGTGAATCAGCAATACGAAAAATCGCAAATTTATGGATTACCAAAGTGCCTTTATTCAAATTATCAAAAAGTCAGTACCGGCACATCTTCACCTGGCCGAGGAAGTGAGCTGTGCACTGGGTATCAGCGCAGACAGTGCCTACCGAAGATTGCGCGGTGAGACAGACTTTACGCTGAATGAAACGGTAAAGCTGTGTTTGCATTTTAGCATTCCGCTGGAAGCCCTGAATTCGGAAATGGAGGATGTGGTAACTTTTAAAATCAATAATATTCTTGGCAATACCGATAGTTTTTCCAGCTATTTGGACTCATTAGACCGAGATCTTACCTGGCTTTCCAAATTCGATGACAGTATGCTGTTTTATGCAGCGGAAGATACCCCTGTCTTTTACCATTTTTTCTTTCCCAGACTGTCGGCTTTTAAAATGATTTACTGGACCAAAAGTATTTTAAATACACCCCATTTTCAGGGGCTTAAAGTGGAAGATATGTCTTTACCGGAGGAATGGAAAAGTAAAGTGCTGGATATTACGCATAAATATCAAGGTATCCCCACCACGGAAATCTGGAATGAAGACACGATTAAGAGCACCCTTCAACAAATAAAATTTTATTGGGAGGCCGGTTTTTTCAGGGAAATGGCTTCGGTTACAGCAGTGCTTGAGGATTTGAAAAATTTGATTGATATGGCTTCCAAACAGGCCGAACTGGGCAGGAAATACAATCCGGTTAAAGGAACCTTTACTGATACCCCTTTCTCGCTGTATATCAGTGATCTTATGATTGGCAATAATCATGTGTACATGGCCAGCGGAGAGCGCAGCACCAGCTATATCGGTTATGCATCATTCAACTATATGCGCACTGCCAATACCACTTTTAACGGGCAGGTGAGTAGTTGGCTGGACAATCTCATTGCCAAAAGTACCCTGGTGAGCAAGGTAGCGGAAAAACAGCGCAACCAGTTTTTTAAAATCGCACTCAGGCGGGTGGAACAGTTAATGGAAGAAATATCGGCGGGCTAATGGGCGCAGGGGCCTCAGATATACTTCTTAAGCATTGGGGATATCCGGCATTCAGGCCCGGACAGGAAAATATTATTTCCCATATACTCACCGGTCAGGATGTGATTGCGCTGTTGCCCACCGGGGGAGGCAAGAGTATTTGTTTTCAGGTACCTGGTATGATGCATGATGGCCTCACGCTGGTGGTTTGTCCACTCATTTCTTTGATCAAAGATCAGGTGGATGCACTTGAAAGGCGAAATATTGCTGCAGTGGGGTTGCACAGCGGCCTTTCATTCAAAGAAGTGAGGAACATTATGGACCACGCCCTCAGGGGCGGTTACCGCTTTTTGTATGTATCCCCGGAACGCTTGGCTACTGATAATTTTCGGGAATACCTTCCCAATCTCAATATAAAGTTGCTGGTGGTAGATGAAGCCCACTGTATTTCGCAGTGGGGGTATGATTTTCGGCCTGCCTATCTGCGTATTGCGGAATGCAGGCAATTCTTGCCTAATGTGCCGGTGGCAGCTTTTACGGCAAGCGCCCCTCCCTACGTGGTAAAAGACATTGCCGATAAGCTGGCCCTGAATGAACCCCGCATCAGCATGGGGGATTTTGGAAGACCCAATCTTCATTTTCATGTGCATGAAAATGAGGATAAATATGGATTTATTCTCAAAATGCTTTCCAACACCCGTGGCAGCAGTCTTGTATTTGCAAGAAACCGTAAAGAAACGGAAGAGCTTTCTGTTTTTTTGCAACAGCATGGTTTGTCGGCTGATTTTTATCATGCCGGGATGAAGGCCGCAGACCGGGTGCGAAAGCAGGATCTATGGATGAAAAACCAGATTCGGATTATTTGCTGCACTAACGCCTTCGGAATGGGCGTAGATAAACCCGACGTACGGTTCGTATTTCACCTGACACCCTCACCCAGCCCTGAAGATTATTATCAGGAAGCGGGACGGGCAGGACGGGATGGGCAGGATAGCTGGTGTATTATGCTATATCGCCCTGCCGATTTTGAACAAATGCGTGTGCAGGTAGATGCTCGTTTTCCTAATGCGGATGTCCTGGCCCGTGTATACCATGCCCTGATGGCGCATCTCAATATTCCTGAGGGAGGGGGCATGCATCAATGGTATGAAATGGATCCGGCTGAAATTGCCGGTCGATACAGATTTCAGCTTTCCGAATTCATTCATGGTCTCAAATCCCTGGAATTGTTGCAGTTTTTCAGTCTCTCGGAAGGAGTTCATACCCCCTCGGCCATTCATATTTCTGCTGATTATACATCAGTGTATGATTTTAAAATCCGATACCCGGAATTTGAGCCCATCATCGATTTATTGCTTCGCTCGCATGCCGGAATTCTGGATAACTACATTCCCGTTTTTGAAAGCGTGCTTTGTAAGCGATTAAGAATAAAGGAAGCAGCACTTACAGAAACGCTAAAACGTCTGCAGGCCTTGCAAATACTGGATTATCGGCCAGCTACCGAAAAGCCCAGGGTGTTTTTATATGACCCAAGGCATTCACGGCCGGTCTTCAATACCAAAAACCTGGAACCGTTGAAAAAAGCACGCCTGCAGGCCATTGAGCAAATGCAACTGTATGCCTGCAATAAAGACTGCAGGGCTTCCTGGTGGATTGCTTATTTCACCTCTAAAACAGCCGATGCCTGCGGGCATTGCGATTTGTGTACCAGAAAAAAGAAATCGGGGGCAGTGACACCGCATACCTGGTCTGAAAAGATCAAAGCACATATTGAGATGCATCAGCCGGATTACAATAATATGCTGGAATGGCTGCCCGATGATGCAGCAGTAAAACAATTGCGATTGTTGATGGATGAGGGTATTATTGCAAGCAATTCTGAAGGGAAACTGATTTGGGCCGGCAGGTAAGTTCAATTGTGTTTACCGTGACCAATGATCTGGTTACGGATCAGCGTATGCATCGTATTGTGGGAGCATTTGCCGAGGCCGGTTACCGGGTAAAACTGGTGGGCAGGGAATGGCAGGGGTCAGCGCCCGCATCAGGTCTGGGATTTCCGGTAAAGCGCTTCCGTTGTTTGTTTAATAAGGGTAAGTTATTTTACCTGGAATACAATCTGCGTCTGATGTGCTGGCTGCTTTTTCAATCCTTTGATTGCCTTTGGGCCGTGGATTGCGATACGGCATGGCCGGCACGGTTGGTTTCTCTCATTCGAAGAAAGCCGTGGGTGTTTGATGCCCATGAATTGTTTAGCAGGGTGCCTGAAGTGATTGACAGGAGGATGGTTCAGCGGATATGGCAACTCACCGAAAAGATGGCGTTTTCCCGTGCGGATTTGTGTATTACTGTAGGGCCTGCTTTGGCCGGATGGTTTGAGACAGCGTATGGCCGAAAGGTTGAAGTGGTGAGAAATATGCCTCCGGTATCCAGGGGATTGCCCTACCGGCCGGAAGCGGATAGATTCATTCTCTATCAAGGGGCTTTGAACAAAGGGAGAGGGCTGGAGAATCTTATCAAAGCCATGCATGCTGTAAATGCCAGGTTATTGTTGGCCGGAGAAGGGGATCTAAGTAGCCAACTACGGCAATTGGTTGTTGATGAGGGTCTTTCTGAAAGGGTTGTGTTTTTAGGTAAACTTCCTCCGTCAGCGCTGCCCGAGCTCACTTCCAGGGCTTGGATTGGCTACAATGTCAGCGAACCAATGGGGCTTAGCTACCAGCTTTCACTCAATAACAAGTTTTTTGATTACGTTCATGCAGGTCTCCCTTCGCTCATCAATCCATTTGAGGAATATGTAAAGCTCAACGCTGACTATGAAGTGGGGCTACTCACCGAGCCCGATGTTGAGGCAATTAGTCGAAATTTGCAATTATTACTAAATGATAATGAGGTACATTTGCGATTATCGCAAAATTGTATCAAAGCTCGTGAAATGTGGAACTGGGAGCATGAAAAGGAGCATCTGTTAACAATTTTTCATAAAGTCTTTAAACGTGTCTAAAACCCTCCATATCATTGCATTCGATATGCCATATCCTGCTGATTACGGTGGGGTTATTGATATTTATTACAAAGTCAGGGCGCTGAGTGAGCAGGGTGTGAAGATAAAATTGCACGTATTTCTGTATGGCGGAAAAACAGCATCACCCCATCTGGAAAGTCTTTGTCAGAAAGTTTATTATTACGAGCGTAAACGATTTAAAAATCCATTTACGGGAGAATTGCCCTACATAGTGGCCACCCGTATTGATGAGCAGTTGTTGTTAAACCTGAGTAAAGATGATGCTCCGATTTTGTTTGAAGGTCTGCACAGTACCGCTTTGCTATCTGCTCCGGAATTGTCGGGAAGATTTAAAATGGTAAGAACCCACAACGTGGAGCATGACTATTACCAGTTTCTGGAAGAGGCGGAAACCAGTTTTTTCAAGAAGTATTTTTTTCGCATTGAGAGTGAAAGACTACGCAGGTATGAGTCTGTGCTGGGATATGCCAACCTTATCATGCCTATATCGCCCAAGGATACTGCGTATTATAAAACCAAGTTTAGCAGGGTGCAGTACCTGCCTGCATTTCATACCTCAGACAGGGTAGAATCTCAGACAGGCAGAGGCGAATTTGTGCTCTATCACGGCAACTTGGGGGTGGGTGAAAATAATAAGGCAGCCCTTTTTCTGGTGCATGAGGTTTTTCCTTATCTGGAAATGCCCTGTTTCATTGCAGGCAATCAACCCACAAGACAGCTAAAGACGGCCGCTGAGGGGATGCCCCATGTAACCCTGCTTTCCGATATCAGCAGTGAGGAAATTTTACAGAAGATTGTGCAGGCCCATGTAAATCTGCTGGTAACATTTCAGTCTACAGGAATAAAACTGAAGCTGCTAAATGCCCTGCACAAGGGCCGATATTGTGTAGCCAACAGGCCTATGGTGGCTGAAACAGGGCTGGAGTCTCTGTGCATGGTAGCCGATGATGCCGAAAGCTTGATAAGGGCTACCCAAAGCGCTTGGTCATCGAGTTTTGGGGCAGAAGCCTTGTTGCAAAGACAGTCTTTGCTCAATGAGGGTTTTTCTAATAGCAACAACGCCGCCCTTATAGCGTCTTATCTTTAATACGCATATCCTTATTGTGCAGAAGTAAAAGATTTTGCATGATTAAGTCGTTGTAATTTTGATAAGGAATATGAAAATTCGTCTTTTATTGCTCACTTCTGTCTTTGCATTGCGTTTGGCGGGACAGGGAACACAGGTCAATCGCTATCCCGGCATTTACTATCAGCGCGGGGTTGAGTTATTCGATGAAAAGAAATATAATGCGGCGGTAACCCAGCTGGGGCTGTATTTGCAAAGTGATGAGGTGTTAACCAACCGGATAGAAGCAGAGTATTATCTTTCTGTGAGCAAAATGTTTGCGGGGCACACAGATGGGGAAGCATCCGTAAGGCGGTTTTTACTCAACAATCCCGGATCCCACAAAACCCACATGGCCAATCTTGCCATGGGGGATTTTTATTACCTGAAGCAAAAATACTCTACTGCGCTGTCCTATTATAAAAACGTGGACCAATCGGCCATATCCAGAGATATTTCAGACCGATTCTACTTTAGAAAAGGGTATTGCCAGGTGAGTACCAAAAAATATAAAGATGCGGCCGAAACCCTGCAGCCATTAACCAAAAGAAACAATGAATACAAAACCCTGGCCTTGTATTATTATGCCTATTGTGCCTATTACAACGGGCAGTATGCCGATGCCCTGACTGCCTTTCATTCCATTGAAGATGAGGGACCGAAAGCAGTGAAACTTTATATTGCCCAGATCTATTATCTGCAAAACCAGTATGATAAAGCGTTGTTGGCAGCCGATAAAATCAAGGGGGGAGTACCTGCCGGCAGGGTGAGTTTTTTGAAAGGAAAATGTTACTACCGCCTGGGTAAATATACACAGGCAGCAGA
>Ga0164293_10001529_pt1 | contig 19329 bp, 23 predicted proteins | sample GEODES118metaG_FD_111487 | JGI IMG/M metagenome (GOLD analysis project Ga0164293, IMG submission 111487) | Eutrophic lake water microbial communities from Lake Mendota, Wisconsin, USA - GEODES118 metaG | ecosystem: Environmental > Aquatic > Freshwater > Lake | place: USA: Lake Mendota...
TAACCCATATTGTTCTCTATATGCCCTAATTTGTATATCTGCCATTCTCTTGGCATAAGCATAGGGATAATTTGATGAATGAGGCTCACCCAAATGTATCTTCTTTTCAGTTAGGGGGTAATCAATATTATCTGGAAATACACAAGTGGATAAGAAACAAACCAAATTTTCAACTCCAACCTTCCTTGCTGATTCTATAACATTTGTGTTTATCATAATGTTATCATAGAAATATTCACCCTTATACTTCATATTACCCCCAAGTCCACCAACTTTACCAGCACAATGAATAATATGTGTTGGTTTATGCTTTTCAAAGGCTTCATATGTAAGGTGGGGGTTTGTTAAATCAATTTCACTTCCAATCTTAATATCTGATTTAATATGTGAACCAACTAAACCATATCCACCAGTTACTAACAATTTTAGCATATAAACTAATATTTTTTATTATTAATCATTTTAGTAATCCTAACTTGTTCATCCCAATGCTCAATCATTTCATCCATTAACATTTCAAAAGTATATTCTGGCTTCCAACCAAATTCTTTTCTAATTTTAGTAGAATCACCTTTAAGATATTTTAATTCTTCAGGTCTCATAAATTCTTGGTCTTGGACAACATATAGATTATAATCAAGTTCTAGTTTAGTAAATACATAATCAATCATTTCTCTAACTGAATGAGTTTTCATTGTTGATACAACATAATCATCTGGTGTATTGTGGTTTAATAATAAGTGCATTGCTTTTACATAATCTTTAGAATGACCCCAATCTCTATATGAATCCATATTGCCAATGACTAGTTTATTTGCTAATCCATGTTTTATTTCAAGAGCAGTTTTAATAACTTTGCTTGTTACAAAATTGGATCCCCTTCTTGGGGATTCATGATTGAATAGTATTCCATTTACAGCATGTAATCCATAACCCCTTCTGTAACTTCTAACTAATGAATATGCAGATAATTTAGAACACCCATATGGTGATACTGGTATCATTGGTGTTGTTTCTCGTTGAAAGCCATCACTATCAACAGAGTTTCCAAACATTTCTGATGATGATGCTTGATAAAATTTAGCATTTGGACAACTTCTTCTATAGGCTTCTAACATATTTAAAACACCATTTGAATTTGTTTGTAATGTAAATTCTGGTATATCAAAACTTATTCTAACATGACTTTGTGCTGCTAAATTATATATTTCATCAGGTTGTATTTTATCTAATAATTTTTGTAAATTTGTTTGGTCTAAAACATCCCCATAATAAACATACATTCTATCTTTTATGGATTCAATACGGCTTTGTTGGTGTTCAGGTACTGAATTTCTTCTAACAATGCCATAAACTTCATATCCTAAAGACAATAAATATTCTGATAAGTATGAGCCATCTTGCCCATTAATTCCTGTAATAAATGCTTTTTTCATATTATTTTTTAAAAATTTTCATTTTAGTTAAATCAGGCCAATCAGTAACTACCCATTGCCTTGGTGGGGTATTGATTGCATCTTGTAATTTATTTAGTCCTAATTGTGCAATCTCAGGTGTCATATAATAATGAAATCCAAGAGTGTCTATATCTTGGTCTCTCCACGGTATGTTAGGTAATCTTCCATCATAAGACATTTTCTTTAATGAAATATAATCAATTTCATTATCAAGTAAAATAATACCCCCTCTACCTAATGAAAGATGTTTTTGATATTGAAAACTAACACACATAAATGTGTTGGGAATATAACTATTTTTTTTCCACAATACTGCTGCATCAATAATTCTTTTATCACCATAATTAAGTGTATAATAATTTTCCCAATCTTCATATCTCCATTCTAGTTCTATACCTATTTTTTCTGCCAAAAATGGTACAGACAAATATGTTCTTGTAGGTACATTAATTTTGGTTTCTTTAACATATCTTAAACATAATTCTAACCCATGTGTACAACTATCAACAGCAACTGCATAAGAAGAACCAAAAAACTCTGATATTTTATTTTCAAAAGTTGAAACTACTTCAAAATTCATTTTTTATCATTTAAATAGGTTTTAATATTGTTGTTATCATCACACCATTTAAGTGCGTATTGACCTTCTAACGGTCTTGAAAACATTGGATGGTAATGTTTGGCACACCCCTCAAAAAAATAATGATTGGCTTGAGTTAATCTAGTTTTATTAAAATCTGTAACACCTTCAACATTACAGCCACCATGCAACATATTTGAAGCCCATATTAAAGCTTGTCCTTTTTTTAAACTTACGTTTTTTTCAGAGGCTTTTTTACTTTTTATTAATTCAATTAAAAAATCTTCATATATTTTATAATTATTAGATTCCCCATTTTCAATAGTATCAGGGTGAGGTAAATTAAGATTATGGTATTCATATACTGGCCATTTATGACTACCCGGTATTATTTTTAAAGTGCCATTAGTTTCATCAACATCTTCAAATGCTACCCACACACCAACCATCCAAAGATGTGGTATTGTGTGAAAATGTATTGTATCACTATGTAGTGGTTGATTACTACCTTTAATAAAATTAATAGTTGAAAATGGAAATGGCGTTTTTCCATATAAATAACTAAGAGTATTAATAATTTTAGGGTGTATTGTTAAATTAGCAATTGAGTCACTTTTTTTCCAATGTTCAAATATTCTTTTACTTTCTGTATATTGAAAGTGGTCAGCATGATATGTAGTATTTTCATTATTTAGTGCACTATACGTGTCATTTACTATTGGTAATATATCATCATCAGTTAATTCTAAATCAATAATAAGATAACCATTTTCATTATAAAATTTACAATTTTCTTTTTGTTTATTGGTTAGCCCTGAATCATCCAATAATTCGTGAAAAAATGGTGATTCAATCCATGGAATGTCTAATGAGTTGTTTGATGGTTTAAAATTATTCATAGTTCATAAGTTTTTTAGCACTTTCTAATATTTGTTTTGAATCTCTCGTTTTGATTGGTTTTGCTGGTGATCCAGCATATACTGTCCAAGGTTCTGTATCTTTAGTAACAACAGACCCAGCTCCAACTATTGACCCTTCACCTAATGTTACACCAGGTAAAACAGTACAATTAACACCTAAAGTAGAGTATCTTTTAAATATTACTGGTTTATTTATGACCATTCGATGTTCTAATGGAACAACAGGCGATATTAATCCTTGAGTAAAATCATCACTTGCGCAGACAATTCTACTTCCAGAACCAATGTTAGTAAAATCTTCCATAACAATTAATGCTGGCGCACCACCTATAATTGAAACACTTGGTGCAATATGAATATAATCCCCCAATATTGCTTGAGTTGATATATAAGTCCACATATCAATTGCTACATGATTACCTATTTCAACTAATTCAGGTCTTGATATTATTGCTAAATTACTAACCCTAACATCTTTCCCCACTTTTTTTAATTTTTTCATTTTTTATATTTATAATCCACCATTTATTTTTAAATTACCACCACAAAAATATTCATTTTCTATAATATAATCAATAGTATTATATAATTCTTCAGTTTTACCAAACCTTTTTAAACCTATTTTTTCTTTTGCAATATCTTGATATTTAGATTCAACTCTATCACCCATTCCACCATCCCAATATCCTAGTTGTATTGTATTACATGTTATTCCATGTTTTATATTTTCTTTATTAGCAACCGAAATTAATCTATCCAAAAAAGCTTTTGATGCACAATATAATGAATTTTTAGGTACATTCATTTCAGAAAAAATTGAAGATATTGATATCACTCTACCCCATTTATTTTTAATCATATTTGGTAAGCATCCAGAAAGTATATTTATATTACCTTTTATGTTTACATTCAACATATCATCAATTTCTTTATAATCATCCTCAGTAATACTATTTAAAAATACATCATATTTTTTACCTGACATATTTAAAACAATATCTACTTGATTTTCATTAAAAAAATTATTTACTTCTTTTGGGTTTGTTACATCAACGTCTTTACTACTTAAATCAATTACTTCATATTTTTTTTTAAGAAATGGTACTAATTTAGTTCCAAGACCACCTTTTCCACCAAAAACAACTATTTTTTTCATAATCATTGATTATACTTAATTATCATTGAACCCCAAGCCCAACCAGCACCAACAGCTGATAATAATATATTATCACCATAAGTTATTTCACCTGATTTAATTGCATCATCTAAAGCAATTGGTATTGATGCACCTGCAATATTACCATATTTATCCATTATTGTTTTTACTTTATGCATTGGTAAACCAACATCTTTTGCAACCAACTTTAATATATTAATACTAGGTTGATGTGGTACTAACATATTAATATCATCAGCTGTTAAATTAGCTTCTTTTAAAACACTTTTAATTGATTCAGGTAATACTTTAGTTGCTTGTTCCCAAACTTCTTTGCCTACCATTTCAAATGGTTTATCTAATGGCATTCTAAAACCTGTCATACCAGTACCTTTACCATTAGACAATATTTCACTTACCATCCAACTATTATCTGAGGGTCCTAAAACTACAGCTCCAGCACCATCGCCAAAAAATACACAATGACGATTATTTAAGTTAGTATGTTTAGAATATGTTTCACTAGCAACAATTAATATATTTTTATATATACCAGTACTAATTAATGTTGATGCAAATGACATAGCATAGACAAACCCAGCACAAACTGCATTAATATCAAATGATGGTACATTTTTTTCAATATCTAATTTATTATGTAAAACACATGCAGTTGATGGTGATATTTGATCAGGACTAGAAGTAACTACTATAATTAAATCTAAATCTTCTTTATTTATGTTAGCCGATTCTAAAGCATTTATGGCAGCATAGTAAGCTAAATCAGAAGTTTTCTCATCAGCAATAAATCTTCTTTCTAAAATACCTAATTTTTGTTCAACCCATTCTGGTGTTGTGTCTATGTTTTTACATAGTTCACTATTACTCACAACCCTATTAGGTAGATAAGACCCAGTACCAATTATTGTTACTTTATCACTCTTCATTTATAGAAATGTTTTATCTAATTCTTACCTTTTGCAGAAATCTGTTTTATATTCATATACTAATACCCAACTTTCTTGGATAATTACATTTTATTTTTTTCCCATGACTCCCAAACAAAAGGATAATCAAATTTATTTTCAAATCCATTATAAATTAAGTTTTTTTGAATATTAATTCTTCTTTCTATATCATTTTCAATACCTAAATGAAACTGTATTTGTATATTTTTAAATTTATTAATAATTTTACTTTCAATCATATATTCCATTAATGCATATTCATCGCCCTCAATATTAATCTGAAGTAAATCTACTTGATTAATGTTATTATCTGAAAGTATTTTATCAATAGGTAAGGTTTTAATTTGGATTACAGAATTACCATTTGTATTAAAATTTGTTGATGAGCCATCATTTGACAAATATAAAGATTTAGTTGCCTCATTTTTATCTGTAGATACACCTACATTCATTACTTTTATTTTTTTATAATTTTCATATTTTGTAACTAAATGATTATAAAAGTCTGGGACAGGTTCAACTAATATTATATTAGGAACATATGGGTTATTTTTTTTTAAAATTTCATCAATCCATAACCCATAATACCCCCCTAAATCAATAACAATTGAATTGTTATTTAATTCATAATTTATGTTATGGGTATAATCACCATTATCCCCAAACCACTTATTTAAACTTGTAATGTCTTGTCTCATAAAATAAAAGTTTTATCAAATTCTTGTCCTTCATAAGGACCTGTTTTATATTCATATACTAATGTGTTATCTTCTAATATTTCATAATTATGCCCACCTTCTAATGTAAATGATGCATCACCAAAATATAAAATTTCTGTTGTTAAAATTGAATCATCAATATCGTAAAATATACATTTGACGCTCCCTTGTAATACCACCCAACTTTCTTGTGCAATTACATTTCTAGTTCTTTCTTTCCAAATATGTTTATGTGGTTTAAATGTTGTACCCTTAGTTAAATTTAATTTTGAACATTGGATAAAGTTATCCCCAGATATTATATCTTCTCTTCCTGGGGTTATTTCATTTTTTCTAACTATTATGTGTAGTAGTTTAGTTTCATTAATTTTTGAATATATCTTTTTCATTTTTTAAATTTTAATCCAATTATCAAGTAATATGTCAGAAGAGTTTAGATGTGACGCTGAGGGTCCAAACCAATTATTAGGTCCAATTATTTTTTTATCTTTATTTTCATTTAAATAAGCACCCCACCAACCAAAAGTACTATTACATATTATATTGTGTTCACACATACTCATTGAGTATAAATCTAAATAATCTTTGCCCAAACTAACAAATTCTTTATTAGGTAAAAAATCAAACATACTTTTAACACCATTTAAATCATCACTAAATATTAAGTAATTTCTATCAAGACCAATCAAATTAATAGCTGACATATAATACTCTATAGATTGTTGTGGATGGTAATTAGATGATGATAAATAATCACCTCTTCTAATATGAATTGAAACTGAATTTTGAACATTTGGTAATCTTTCCAAAATAATTTGTTTAATATTTATAGTTGGTTTAAAAAGATTGATAATATAATCTTTATTATTTATAAAATATTTTTCACTCTGAAAATAACCTTCAATTAATAAATTTTCACCTATGTTATATTTTATTTGCCCATAATTAAATGTTATAGGTTCTACATGTACTCTATATGGTAATAGTAATTTCTCTATAAAAGTAATATTACGTAATAAATTATCTTTATAAACACTATAATCAGGGTCAAACCCTGGTTTTGGCGTCTCAGTACTAATTGGTCTTAAAAATTCATTTGAAAAAATATAATCAACATTATTATCCAAAGCCAAACTAATTGATGCAGATAATTTAAACATAACATTACATATCCCACCTTGATGATTTGTAGTTATAAAATTCATATTTTTGTGGTATATAGATTTATTAAAGTTTCACATCTTTTTTCATATGTATGCTTTTTTGACAACTCCAATCCAGATTTACCAATAGACTCTCTTAATTTATCATTAGATAGTAATTGTTTTATTTTTAAAATCATTTCATTATTATCTTTATACATCATAACATTTACACCATCAATAAAACCCAATTCTTCATACTGGTAATTATAGTTAGTCACTAAGGGTATGCCACATCCTATGGTCTCAAAACTTCTATAATTAATATCATTTGATAAGTTACAATTCCAATGTATTTTGTAGGAATTTATTGCATTAACCATAGAGTCACCAATAACAAAATTATCAAATATAAAACTAAAATTACTTGATAATAAATCTATATAGTTGTTTCTATTAAGTAAGTTACCACAAAACCCAAGGTCACATTTTTTAGCAGCATTTCTTGGAGAGATTAATGTATCATCAAATGAGTTTGGAAACCAAATCTTATAATCTTTATTAACATAATCTTTAGTTGAGTGTAATAAAATGTCATAATTACCTCTATTATATTCTTTTATATACCCTTCTTCCCCTTTTACATGCGCATCAATACTCCATAAAAATTTTGTTGTTTTAACTTTAGATAAATTTGGAACCCATCCTGTCTCATTATAATTTTCTAAATTTATTATTAAATCATATGATTCATAATCTATATTATCATTAAAATTATTGTGACCTAAACCCCAAACATCACATTCTTGATTTAACTTAATAAATGCTCTTTGTAAACAAAAACATTCTCTAAAATGTCTATTTTCATTATGTCTGCCATTCTCTTGTATTAAAAGTATTTTTAACATATTAATAATTTGTTATAATTTTATTGATAACCCCATTTATTAAATTATTATTTAAGTGATTCCCTTCGGTTAATGGTTGGATATTATTTTTTTGAGTAAACAATTCAATATTGTCTTTATGTACAAAAATATGGTCAGAAGGATAATCATATTCTAAATAAAAAGGAATGTATCCAATATCTTTAAGTAATTTAAAAATATTGGAATCATCATATCCAAATTTGGTTAATTGAAAATTTTCTAACTCTACAATCAATGTTGGTTTATCTTTCTTTATTGTCTCAACCCCACCTTCTAACACAAATTTTTCATATCCCTGAACATCAATTTTAATAAAATCTATTTTTGGTAAATCTAAACTATCAATTGTTTTTATATTAATTTCTTCACCACCAGCACCAACACTTAAATCACCAATATTAATCCAAGGAGAATTGTAATTAATTTGATTCATTTTAGATACAATATTTTCATTACCTAATCCAAAATTATATACAATTATGTTTTTAATGTTGTTATCATTAATTGATAATGTTTGGATATCAAACATAATTTTTTGAGGTTCAAAACTATAAACTATATTACAATACTTAGAGGCAATTATTGAATGCCACCCATAATTACTTCCAACGTCTATAAAGGTTGAGTCACTATCTAAATTAGTTTTTAAAAATTCAATAATATGTTTTTCCCAAATTTTTCCGTTAATTATATCCCCACCAATACCATCATTTTTGAAAGTATATATTTCAAACCAATCTACTTTAGTTTTAATTATATTATCTATTATCATATAATTTTTGATATAAAGTTTCCCATTCTAATGTTATTTTTTTTTCTTCAAAATCTATTGCCCTGTTTTTTGCATTATAGGACATTGTTTTATATAATTCTTTGTCATTACAAAGGTTTGTAATAGATTCTACATATTCGTTTTCATTTTTACATACAAATCCACCATCTTTTATAATTTCATCTTGAGCATTATATCCAGCAAAATGAGAAATAATTGGTTTACCATAAATCATAGATTGTGCTATTGCAGTTCCAAATGTTTCTCCATCACTTCTATAGTGTAAAAACATATCAATAGTATTATGGAATTTATGTATTAATTCATCATCATTTGTTGGGTCAATAATTATACAATTATTATTTAATTCTAAACTATTAATTAAATTTATAGTTTGACAACATGCGCCAATTATAATGTATTTAAATTTATAACCATTATCTTTTATTTTTTTTAATGAATTTAAAGCTATTGGATGAAAATTATCTTTTCTACCCGTTCTACCAAATACAAAATAATCTTTAGGGATATTATATTCTAATTTTAAATTATCCTTTGAATTTAACGGAAAAGGAATTGGGTTGTAAATCATATAATCAGAACCATTTCTAATCTCTGTTACCTTATTACTAATTGTTACAGAACAATCTAAAAATTCAGAAAAATCCTTACCACCAAATATATTTGTTTCAATTTGAATTGGGCAAATTCTTTGATTAAACGGCCATTCAAAATATCCACTTCTTGCAAAATGAATTATGTCAAAATTATATGATTTAACTATTTTGGTAAAATTATTTTCTCTATAAGGATAACCCATATCCGGGCCTAATTTATCTGTTGACGCCTCAAAAGGTATTAGTTGAGAATTGTTTAGTTTTGTTTTTAAAAAATTTAACCGATTATTGTCTTGGTTAGGATTATAACAAACGTATACATCAAATAAATCAAGGTTTAAATTTAATAATATTCTTTCATGTGACCTCCAAGTACCCCCATAGTCTATGGTATGTGAGTAAAATAAAATTTTAATTTTATTCATATTATCTAATAATACTAGTATTTAATCTATAAATATATAATCTTTCAGGTATTTGATAAAACTTATACCCATTATTAATGGCTCTTTGCCATAAATCCCAATCCTCCATACCTTTAATATCTCTATATCCACCTAATTCTAATAATGCATTTTTTCTAACTAACATAGAACCATGAGTTAATACATTCTCACTAAAAATTTTATTAAAAATATCTAAATGAGTTATATTGTCATTAACATCAAAACAACTTGGCAATAAATTATCATCATTTATTCCAGTAATATTCCAAGCATGTGTTCCTAAAAAATCAATTTCATTATTTTCTATGTAGTGAAGTTGCTTTTCAAGTTTGTCTGGTAAATATAAATCATCGCCATCCAAAAATCCAACCCATTCAGTTTCAACATGCTTTAAACCAAATTCTTTAGCATATGATAATCCTTGTTTTTTATCTTTTTTTAATATGGTTAAATCTAAATTGTAATTTGCTAATTCAATCATTTTTTGAGTATAATCCCAACATTCATCTAAAACAATAATAGTTTTAAAATTTTTATAAGTTTGATTAACCAATGAATTTATTGATTTATTCAATAACATATCATAAAATTCATTTATACTATGCACACAAATTAAAATTGTTAATTTCATAATTCTTTAATAAATTTCTAAATAAAATTTAGGATGTCTATTTTCATTCTCATCAAAAACATCGCCAACAAATTCATTATTCATTCTATTATTAGGAAATTTAACTGTATTTTTTTCTAAAGTAAAATATGAATCATGAACAAAAGAATTTTCTTTAACTTTATTGTAAATAATATCTTTTAGGAAATTTTGGTCAATTTGCCAAAAATCACCCTTAACATATTCATTAATTAAATTTTTAATATTTTTTAATATTTTATTTCTGCATCCCCACATACCACCCATTATTAGTGCGTTGTGGTAAGGGTGATCTCTCATAATATGGAAATCTTTATTGGATTTTAGCCATTCATCTACTGCTAATTTCTCTCTAATTGATACTCTGCTATCAGTATCTCTTGATATCATTATATCTGAGTCTTCACAAGCATAAAATCTCCAAAACATACTAGTCCAATCACCTTCATCTAGCATTTTAACAATTTCAACATTATCAAATGTTGATAATTTTTCAACAATATCTTCTGGCACTGATTTCCCACAATAAAACCTACAGACCCAATCTGGGTAAATTGTTTTTGACAATTCAGCATTTTTAATTGCACCTAAAGTATATTTTGGATTGTCTCCCCAAAGACTAAAAGATATTACTTTATTCATAATTCAAAATTAATTTTTTTTCTGTTATTGTAAAGATTTGTATCATAATTTAAATCTTGATAATTTTTTTTATGAATTTCATCTTGTTTTCCAAATCCCCAATCTGGGTGTTCATGTTTTATGATGACATCATCAAAATATGTTTGCTTACCTAATAAATTTGCAACACTCATAAATTCATTATCACACCATGTTGATTTATATCCAGGATAATAAATGTAATTAAATTTTTCATAATATCTTTTGCCCAAAATACAAATTGTATTTAATTCACTCTTTTTAAACCCATCATTAAACCACAGAACCCCATCTGTATTAGGATATATATCTTTCATTTTATTAATGATAATTTCATCATATCCTTTAATTTGGGGAATCATATCATCTGATGCTAAAAGCAAAATATCCCAATCTTTTGCATAGTCCATATCTCTATTAACTGCATGTACTTTTGAAGAACTTTGACCAACCACAACCTTGCAATTTTTAAAAGTTGATAAAATTTCCAAACAATCAGAATTGTTCATTTCGATATCATCCTCATCAATTGTTATTAAAAACAACATATTATCCAAATTATTTGCAAGAGTTTGGTATATTTTTAAAACATTAAAAAATTTAATTTTTCTATTCCTTGTTGGAAATTTTACCAATATCTTCATTATATTATTTTAATATATTCATCCTTTATTTGTTTTGCAACTGTTGAACCAAAATATTTGTCCTCCAACTCCTCTTGATTTGGGGGTAAGTGAAATTCTTTACTCAAAATATCTCCAATATCATTAACTTCATAAATCCAACCACCTTTTCCACACATCCAGCCTTCAATTGTTGTTCTACCTAACATTATACCAGCAGTTTCAACACATTTTTTTGTATATTTTTCAATGTTCCAAGTTGATTTAAAATGTTTAACATGAGAATCATTTAATAATTCAGATAAGTAATTTGATGAACTATCTCCAACCAACCAAAGTTCAAGATTTTTTTCTTTGGTATAAATAACTAAGTCTCTTATTGTTTTCTCTCTTAAATAATCAATTGTTCCAACAAATAAAACATAATTATCATTTGATGATTTATTTAAATTAAATCTATTCTCATCAATTGGGTTATATATAACTGAAATATCTTCCAATGGAATCCTAAAATCATTTTCAATATAATCTGCTATACTAGGTCTAATTGCTACATATTTTTTTATGGATGGATGTAATATTGGTTCTTCTACAGAAATAACCTCTGAGTGGATGGTATATAGTTTTGGGATACCCGGATATAATTGACATATTTTTTCAGCAATTGGTTTATGCTGAATATGAATCACATCATAATTAACTGGTGCAACAGAATATAGCATATTCTCTTCACTAACTTTAAAACCCTCCTCAGTATTGACACCCCACTTACCATCACCCAATTTAAAACCTGGGGGTTCATTTATGTGAAAAACATTAATTCCAAGATTTGCTGCCATCTTTGTTAATGACCCCCCTATATCTGAAACAACAGTAACATTGCAATTTTGATTTAATAAGTTTCTAGCTAACTCATATACGTATAATTCAGATCCTGTGAAGTTTTTAAAATATAAGCAAGATATTAAAACATTTAATTTTCTTTTCCCATTATGGGGTAATTTAACTGGCAAGTTATCTGCATACTTTTCAGCAAATTTAATTTTATTTTCTTCCCATTTCTCATTTGTTTGTCCAATTGATAAGTGAGTTATTTTTATATTATATAAAACGCCAATATTAACCCCTTGCATATAGTTTTCAAAACAAAATGATATATCATAGAAATGAAATCCATCAAAATCTTCAATAAAATTGCTCTTAATTCTATCTTTATGAATTGCCATAAACAAGCCATCAACAATTACCACCTTTTCTGCCTCATTACCTAATGAGGTTGAATACTTGGATTCCCATTGTTTACCCTCATGCTTATGGTTAACAATACCAAGCATCTTATTTCTTTCTTCCCACCACATACCAGATGATGGCATACTAGTTGTGCCAGCAATACCCAATATGCCAAAATTGGTTTTATCAAAGTGCTTAATTAATTTATTCCCCCAACCTTTATCTTCAAAAATGATGTCATCATGACAAAGAACAACAATGTTGTTCTTTGCCTTATTTAGTATTTCATTATAAACTTTTGCCAATGATTTTTCACCATTGTTAATTACCTCAATAATTTCCACATTTTTTGGGCCAACTGTTTTCTTAACTTGCTCAATAAATGCTGGATTGCTCTTTCTTGTTGAAAATCCTATTGTTATCATATTGTTATTATTTTTTATTTCATTGAAAAAACTAGCAATTATCAATGTAAACCATCACTTCATTATTGTAAGGAATGAATGTATTGTTTAAATCGTGGACAATTTTACCATTAATCTTAATTTTCCATTTTTTATAGTGTTTTTTATTACAAGATGTCCACATACCTGTTTTAATTTCTGAAGAATAAATAACATTGTCATTCTCGTCCAAAAATTCAACATAGTAATTTTTTAACGTATTGCCCTTAATCTCTAATTGTGGAGTATCCAAAAAAGAAATGTGGATTTCATTTTTTTTCTTATTTTGATATTTTTCATTTAAGAATTCTTTTTTGGTTGCTAAAAACCAATTCCAAGGATTATTTATTTTTTGTAAAGAAAAATTTTTTGATTCTAAAACACTTAAAGATTTTTCTGTTTTTGATTTCCATTCTGGAATCATCCAATCATGGAAACTTATAGCTATTTGGTCAATATTTTCAAAATCTTGATTATCAAAACTATCTAATAAATCATATTCTGCACCTTCAATATTGATTTTCAATAATGAAATTTTGTTTATTGAGAATTCTTTACAAAAATTTTTCCATGTTTTAACTTTTACCTCTTCCCCATCCTCTGAGTTAATCATAGATGTGTTTATACCTTTGTTTTTCATTTTTATGATGCCATCTTCTTTACCAATTACTCCTTTGAAAAGCTCTGTGTGTCTAATTTGATTTTCAAAGGGGTCGACACCAATTACTCTTTTCTTCCCAATAAAAAAATTACTCCAATCCCAATTCAAACAACCTATATCCACTACATCCCCATTATGAATTAAACATCTGTCATTTACTGTACTATAATCTTGACCTGGAATAGTTTGGATTAAATTTTGTCTACATGTGATCATATCCGCAACATAATTAATTTCTTTTTCATGTAAATCAAAAGGTCTTACACAATGACAATCTAAGTAAAATCCTTCTTTTAGCAGTTTTTCATCATAACTACCATCACGTGCGTTAAGTGATTTCATTTGGTTGTCAACATAGTCTATTGGAAAATGCCACTTTTCAATTCTGTCTTTAAGAAAAAATCCTTCCTCATAACCGCGTCTTAATTTATGTACCTGAAACCTATCCGAGAATTCTTCAATTTTTTTGGTTAAATATATTTCGTCACCATACCACTTTAATATTTTTTTGTATTTAAATTTACTTAACCGATCAAAAAAATCTGAGAAACTGCCTTCCAAATTAAAAATTTCTTCAAATATTTTACCCTTTGCTGCGTTATAACACATTGCAAAAATATTAGAATCAAACCATCCTTTAGAATCATTCCTTTCTAAATCATACGCATCACTAGAATATACCACAATGCTGTCCTCATCAAAATCTTTTATTGTGTTTTGAAAATAGTCATAACTAAACAACATCATATCAATGTCAGAAATTAGACAAACTTCATCTGGAAAAAACTTAGTTCCATATAGTCTATAGAATATAGCTTGAATACTTATTTGAATTTGTGGCAGGGCTTTGACTTCCTTAACCAATCCGTTTCCATCAAAATAAAAATCAGTTTCTTTTTCTCCTATTTTAAATAATACTGGAGTTGCTCCTAATTGCTTTTTACAAACCTTGGCAACCACAGGCCAATAGTCTTGGTAATATGAATCATCACACGACATTATTAGTTTTGCAACTTTCATACTTTTTTAATGTTTTAAAATTATTTTTTATAAATTTCATAAGTAGATAAATCAGGATATGGTAATTCCAAATCCTCATTATGTTTTTTTGTTCCATTCAAGTTATAAAATTGACTCATCATCAATAATCCTCTTGCTGCAAGTTCTGGCATCATATAAAAATTCCAACCTAACATATCAAAATAATCATCATGATAAGAACATTCTCTTCTACCACTAAACCTTGCTCTTTTGAACCACATAGCAGCATGCAGATTGTCTGTTAAAATTGCACCGCCTTTACTCAATTTCAATGTTTTGTATGGTCCTGTGAATGATACACACATGTGAGTTTCTGGTATATACATATTTGCAGTAAATCTTAGGGCAGAATCTATCACATTTGTTGGGTTTAACCTATATGAGCCTTTAGTTGTGTTACCCTCTACAGGTGTAAAATTAACTTTTAACCCTGCATGAATTATTTCACAAGGAACTGAAGGATATGTCCTTGAAGGGCAATCTACATAATCAGTGGCCAATGATTTTTTAATGTTTTTTTCATAATACAATGAAAGAAAAAGAGCATTACTCATATTGTCTAAAGCAATTGCATAAGGTGCTCCAGTATAATCGCATATACTTTTCTCAAAGTCTTCAGTTATTTTATAAACTCCTTGCGCCATTTTTAATTATTTTTACAGGAACTCCAACATAAGTTCCAGGTTTATTTATATCTTTCACTACACAACCATTTGAACCAATTACAACTTCTTCACAAATATTAATCTTCTGTTTTACACTAGAATTAGTCCCCAAATAAACAACATCTCCAATATTACAATTTCCTGAAACTCTTGCACCAGGAGCAGTTGTAAAATAATCTCCAATTTTACAATCATGACCTATTGATGTATGTATGTTTAAATGAGTGTGTTTACCAAAATTACAATTAGTTGTAATAATCACACCTGAACAAACAATACTACCTTCGCCAAATTCAATGTTTTTATTTAAAATTTGTGCTGAAGGACTAATATATTTTGTATATATAGTCTCCTTTGGTAATTTTTCAACTAAACTTTTTCTTAATTTACTATCACCTATTGCAACTAAAACAATATATTTTTTTGGATCAAATTTGGATAAAGGATAAATATTATCATTATTTTCATTAAAGAAAGTATCTTCAACAAAACATTTTATATTATTTTTCATTTCAGCTCTAATCTCATTAGCACACCCACCAGCCCCTATCAAAACTAACTCCATAATTTATTATAATTGTATTCCTGTTGATCCAAAACCATTATCCCCCCTATCTGTTTGGGGTAATTCATCAATATTTTCTATATTAACATATTTGCCTTGTATTACTGGACACAATACTGCTTGTGCAATCTTTGTTCCTTTCTTAATATGAAACTCTTCTCTTGATGTGTTAAACAAAATTACCTTAACTTCCCCAACATAACCCCCATCAATAGTAGATGGTGTGTTCAATACAGTAACCCCATAATTGATTGCTAATCCACTTTTTGGTCTAATCTGTATTTCATGTTCATCTGGTATATTAAAGGCCAACCCCGTGTTTACCATTAGCCTAGATAGGGGTTTTAATACAACTTCTTCTACTGAACAGAGGTCAAATCCAGAATCTTTTTCATAATTATAAAATGGTTCAATTGCATCTGGATGTACTTTTTTATATCCAAGGTTTTTTACCTTCATTGCAGTTTCAAATAATGTACCATATTCTTCTGGTGAAATGCCAAACATTTCCAAAAGTCCATTAATATCATCATCATCACCTTGTTCATTCATAAGATTTTGCAATCTTTCAATTTCTTCTTGCGATAAATCATCAAAATCATTTCCTAAACTCATTTTTTTTAGTTTTTATTGTTATTTAATATTTTAGTTGTACTAATATTAGGTGTTTTTTCAAAGAAAACAACCTCTTTAACAAATTCTTGACCAATTATTTCTTTCCCCTTATAATCATCTCCAATAATCATTATATCTGGTTGATAGTAAGCCAAAATTGATTTTAATTCAGTATCAGAATCAAAAGAAGTTACTTCATCAACATATTTTAAAGAGGACATTACTTTAAATCTTGCATCCAAAGAATTAAAGGGTCTATCATTACCCTTTAATTCTTTAACTCTCATATCACTATCTAACCCAACAAATACATAACCAAAACTTTTTGCATATTCTAACAAATGAATATGCCCAATATGTAAAACGTCAAAACAACCATTTACCCAGACCTTCATACCTTATTTTAAAATTAAAAGTTTCTTAATTACATCAATTAAAACCTCAACATCCCTCTCACAATATTTTGTAATACCTTCAATATTGTTGTCATTCCAATATGCGTCATGTACTTTATTACCTGTAACATCCATATTCTTTGATGATTCTATACCAAGACTAACACACATTAACTCTAAAGATGCAATTGAACCAAATTGACCATATTGCCAAATGTCTTTTGTGTCTATTGCTTTAACTTCCCAAGGTTTAGTATCAAAACTTGGTAAAATCTTTGGGGGCATCAGTCCATTAATCATCATTCTCTTAGCCAATACTGGAATATCAAATCCCTTAACATTATGGCCACAAAGGAAATAATTTAATGAGCCAACTTTTTGAAGAACCTTTTGGGTTTTTTTAAGAATATCCAATTCGTCTTTTCCAGAAAATGATTGCATTTTAATTGACCCATCATCATTAACAAATGCCAGAGAAACACAAGCAATTTTTAGGAACTCAGAAACAAGTGCTGAACGATTATGAAACATAGAATCAAAACCATCAGCACCATCCTCTGGAAATCTTTTTTCAAACCAATCATAATAATTTTCAAACTGAAAGGCTAATTCAGGTTTGTTTGTTTTTAAGGCATCAAAACTGGCTTCACAACCAACAGTTTCAATGTCAAGGAATAAGATTTTGTTTAAAGGTACATTTATCATGTTGTAGTTATTTAATTAGTGACTTATAAAATTCTGCTCTATTTTTTGTTACAGTAATTAAGGAATATGTATCCTTTACTGTTTCATATAAATTTTCTCCAAGGTCTTGTACTAAGTTGGGATTCTTCAGTAACTTTTCAATATACTTTGCCCAATCAACCCCATTCCTATCAGCATCAACAAGCAAAGCATTCCCCCCCTTTACAAAAGTACCTCTATCTAATCCATGTTTCAAATCAATCGTATAAGGACCAAAGTTTGAGGCTATTAATGCTTTTTTATAAAACCCAGCTTCAATTACTTTTAATTGCGACTTCATTTCATTAAAAATGTGATTCTTTATTGGTGCTAAAGATATGTCAAATTTTGCATAATTCTTAGCATATGCAGTAACAGGTTTTGTCCACACTCTTAAATAAGCCTCATTATTTTCTTTATCATAAGGTTCTTGTACAAATTTAAACAAATATTTTTTATAATCCTCACTTATTGTAGAATATTTTTGTGTAAATATTTCTTCATATCTTGCCCATACAGTTTCTTCTGGTTTAATATTTCTTTTCTTTTGCTCTTTTGTTTCAGAATTAATTTCAGTAACAGAACCCCTAGTATCAAATCCACATAATACAAATTGTAATTTATTTGAATATTTTGTTAATGAACTAAATGGTTTATCTAAAATCATTAAATCATGTTGATGACTAGACCCACCAAGCCAACCCACTCTAACCCTATCAGATTCAAGGGTTGGCTCATTAAATTGGGGGTCATTTGGATTTATAGCATTTGGAAACACAAAAACATTTTTATTATATTTTTTGATTAAATCTGCATATAATTTTGTTGTTGTTGTAACATATTTTGCTGCTTTTAAATTTTCAATTATTTTTTCATTTATTTTATGAATTTTTACAATCTCATGTATTGGGTGATCCTTTGTTGGCATCCAATAATCATCAATATCACAAATTGTAATTATACCCATATTATTTAATGTTAATATAAGGCTCTTTGCTTTATCAAAATCATGACCAATACTTCTATGGAAAGCAACAATTTCATAATTCTTCCAAAAGTTCATATCATCCATTGGGGGTTCATAATCAATATCTATGTGGAATTCACCAGAATATTCTGATTGTAAGAAAAGATGGGGGTCAATTGAGCGGAATTTTCCAACCCCAGAGCGGTCAGATGGGACTACTAAAACTTTTATTTGTTTACTCATTTTTATATTTTATATTTAAATATAATAAATAAAATCAAAAAAAAAAGCAATATGCAGAGATTGCATATTGCTTTTTACAAACAAAATAATTATTTAATTAACTTTTAATTTTTTTAATCTTTTGTATTTTACCTTCAAAAATA
>Ga0164293_10001530_pt1 | contig 19328 bp, 15 predicted proteins | sample GEODES118metaG_FD_111487 | JGI IMG/M metagenome (GOLD analysis project Ga0164293, IMG submission 111487) | Eutrophic lake water microbial communities from Lake Mendota, Wisconsin, USA - GEODES118 metaG | ecosystem: Environmental > Aquatic > Freshwater > Lake | place: USA: Lake Mendota...
GCTGTAAGTATTTTTTAACCCTGGCAGTTTCGCCCATGGTGGGTTCTTTAGAGCCGTAGGTGATGTTGACCAGCAAGTGTTTTGCTTTGTTGATGCGGGTATCGTCCAGCAGGGGGCTGTCCAGTGCATGACGGGCAGCTTCTTCAGCCCTATCCGGACCTGCAGCTACGCCGGTTCCCATGATGGCCCTGCCACTGCCGGTCATGGCGGTTTGCACGTCTTTAAAATCAACATTGATGATGCCTGCTTTGGTGATGATTTCTGCAATGCCTTTGGCAGCGGTGCAAAGTATATCATCGGCTTTGGCGAATGCCTGTCTTACGGGCAGATCACCGTACATTTCCACGATACGGTCGTTGCTGATGGTCAGCAGCGCATCCACATGCGGTTTGAGGTTTTCTATGCCCTGCATGGCCTGTCCGATTCTGTCCGGTCCCTCATCGTCAAACGGTATGGTTACAATGCCCACCGTCAATATACCCATGCCTTTGCTCACCTGCGCAATCACAGGGGCAGCACCGGTTCCGGTACCACCGCCCATGCCGGCAGTAATAAACACCATTTTGGTATTGTTGCTTAGCAGATCCTGTATTTGCTGCTGGCTTTCCAATGCGGCCATGCGGCCCATTTCCGGCTCAGAACCTGCACCCAGCCCTTCTGTAAGTTGAAGTCCCAGTTGGATGCGATTGGGTACCGGGCTGTCCAGCAGTGCCTGTGCGTCGGTGTTGCATACATAAAACTCAACTCCTTCTATTCCTTGACGGAACATGTGATTTACTGCATTGCTTCCGCCTCCTCCCACGCCTATAACCTTGATTATGGCTCCGGTCATGCGGATTACATCCGGTTCAAAATGTGATGACATATCGTATTCTTTCTTTTTTTATGATTCGTTGGTAAAATCTTCTCCGTCTTTCATCCAGTTTTTAAAATCATTCATGATTTTGCCACCGAAATTTCCTGTCCAGTTTCTGCTAAACAGCCCGGGTTTCTGGGGTTCTTTTTCTGCTTCGCGAGGTGCCTCCGCCACAGGTACCGGAACTTCTTCCGTTGCTTTACTGCTTTCACGAAGGATGGGGGTGTTTTCAGGTACATCAAATCGGGCTGAAGTTTCAAAGCCACGAAGCACCAGGCCGATGCCGGTGGCAAACATGGGGTTTCTGACTTCGTCTACCATGCCTTTGCCCAAACGCTGTCCGGGAGTGCCAATGTGCACTTCCAGCGCTGTATGGTATGATACCAGCTGGGTGATATTGGCCAGTGAAGATCCGCCACCGGTGAGCACAATGCCCCCTGCGAGGCGATTTTTCATGGTAGAAACCTCTATTTCGTAATTGATGCGTTCAATGATGTCTTCCATGCGGGCCTGTATCACCTGTGAAATCGCAAAGCGGCTGATTTCCTTGGGTTTGCGGCCGGGGAGACCGGGAACTACCACCACTTCGTTTTTCATGCTTTCGGTAGGGTAGCAACTGCCGTAATTCACTTTCACAATTTCTGCTTGCTCGGGCAGGATGCCGAAGGCTTCTTTCAAATCCTTGGTGATGCGGTCGCCTCCGATAGAGATGATGGCTGTATGGCGGATGGATCCGTCTTCAAAAACGCAGATGTCAGTTGTGCCACCACCAATGTCAATAAGGGCCACACCGGCATCCATTTCGGCCTGCGAAAGCACGGCAGACGCGGAAGCGTAGGGTTCTACTATCAGGTCGGCTACATCCAGTCCGGCCCTTTTAACGGCCTCAAAAATGTGGCGGGCAGCGGCGGTTTGGCCGGTGATAATGTGGTAGTTACATTCCACACGAACCCCCATTCTGCCAACCGGGTCTTTTACCCCGTCTTCATCATCTATGCGGTAATCCTGTGGCAATACGTGCAGAATCTCCACACCCGGCTCCAGCGCCAGATATTGCATTTCCTGCTCCAGTTTATCCAGTTCCTCCTGCTTAATTTCTTCGAAGGAATTGCGTCTGGAAAGGGTGCCCCTATGCTGCATGCTGCGAATGTGATGGCCGGCAATGCCCACAAATACGTTCTTGATGGTTACCTGGCTCTGTCTCTGCGCTTCTTCTACGGCTTCGCGAATGGCGATTTCTGCCTTGCGGATGTTGGCTACCATGCCTCGGGACACGCCACCGGCACTGGCTGCTTTGCCCATGCCCAGTACGTTAATTTTGCCGTTCTCGGCCAATTGCCCGACAATGGCGCAAATCTTGGTTGTTCCAATGTCGAGGCCTACGATAATATCATTTTTTGAAGCCATATCTTGTTGATGTGAATTAGTGTTTTGGTTTTTGGACATCGTTTTCTTTTTTCTGTTCAGTTAAATTGACACTCTTAACCCCTACGATCTGCCCTTTGTATTTGAGACTGATGGTATGGTATTTACTCCAACCCGTATTGCGCAGTCCTTTCTCGTAGAACTGGCGTAGGTTTGAGAACTTTTCGGGTAGATTTTCAGCGTCACCTATTACAATGCTATGCTTCCCAACGCGGGGAACCAAGATTAGGTCACCGGAGTTATCTACATGGCATTGTTCAAATTGTGCGTTCCACAGCGGGTTTGCATCAATAAAGGTAGCGAGTTTTAAAATTTGTCTCAGCACAGGCGTTTTGAGTTTTCCGGAATCGGTCAGTTTTTCCGTTATGTTTCCGGTTGCAGGAAGCACATCCGGTGCATGGGTTCCTCTGTAGGGAATTTTATGTCCGGAAGAATCCAGAAAATAGGTTTCACCTGTGGAATTGGTGATTCTAACGATAGGTTTGCGCTGTACAATCTGAATTTTCAATATTCCGTCCAAACTGATATAAACCTGAGATGATGCAATGTAGGGCATGGATTTAAGCGTAGTTTCCAGTTTGGTGAGTGAAACCTCCGATGCCGCTTTTCCCTTGGGATTGCCACAGGTTCTGTTTACGATGTTAAATACGTCCTGTTCACTCAGGAAAAATACACCGCTATCGGGTTGAATGGCGATGTCTATCTTATCGATGTTTCTGTTTTTACCTGAATATCGCAATCCGCCCCATACGGCAATGAGCGTGATGAGCAGGCCTATGAGTATGCTAAACATCCAGACCCTGGATTTGCTGATATGGTTGAATTTAAATGCCATGGTATAGGTTTTTGATTACGGGAACAAGCCGGTCTATGTCGCCGGCACCCAGGATCAGGAGCAGTGGCGGTTTATGGCTTTGTATATAGGTTATGGCTTCTTCGTTTTTCAGGTGTTTTTTGTTAGGATTTTGCATTTTTTCCAGTAACCATTCCGAGGTAATTCCGGGTATTGGCAATTCTCTGGCCGGATAAATGTCAAGCAGGATAGGATTGTCAAGTTTATCCAGACTTTCGGCAAAACCATCTGCAAAATCTCGGGTTCGGGAGAAAAGATGGGGTTGAAAAATACCGGTAATGCTTTTGTCGGGATAAAGTGCCTTAACAGAGCCAATAATGGCATTCAGTTCCTGTGGATGATGCGCATAGTCGTCAATCACAATGTATTCCGGTGTTTTGATAATGTACTCAAAACGTCTTTTGGCGCCCCTGTAGCTTTTAACGCCATTTCGCAAGGCCTCTTCAGATATACCCGGCAAAGAGAGGCAGGCAGCTACTGCGGCTGTTGCATTCTCCACGTTGTGGAATCCGGGAAGCCCCGATTGCCATCCCCGAAGCCGATGTTGTTCCCCATTGGGATTGATAACAATATCGAAATGAAATTCACCATCGGTGGGTGTTACATTTTCACAGCTTACGGAAGGGCTGCCTGCTACTTTGGTTCCGTATGCTTCACATTGAATTTCTGCCGGCCATTTTTCAGTCAGTGTGTTGTGATAAATCAGTTTTCCTCCCGGCTTGATTTTACCTGCAAAAACGCAGAATGCCTCCCGGAAGGCCTCTTCGTTTTCGTATATGTCCAGATGGTCGGGGTCTATGGCTGTGATGATGGCAATATCCGGGTTCAGGCGGTGGAAGCTGCGGTCAAATTCATCGGCCTCCAGCACCACAATGGGCTTATCAGGGAAGATATCTCTTCCCGAGGTATGGTGGAGGTAGTTGGTGCCATAATTAGCGGAAATTCCGCCCAAAAATGCAGTAAAATTGATGTTGTTTTCATGCAGTAAATGGGCAATCAGGGTGGAGGTTGTGGTTTTACCATGGGTGCCGGCTACCGCAATGCAATATGCGTTGTTACTGATCATTCCCAGTGCCTCGCTTCTTTTAAACAGCGGCAATCCCTGAGATTTCAGGTGATTTAGCTGAAGGTGGTCTTTGGGAATGGCGGGTGTATAAACCCGCAAAATGCTTTCAGTATTTTGGGAAACCCATTCGGGTAAAGTACTGATGCTGTCTTCATAGGTGATTTGTATACCTTCATTTTCAAGCGCCCGGGTAAGGTCTGACGGGGTCTTGTCATAACCGGAAACGACAATGCCCTGCGTATTCAGGTAGCGGGCAATGGCGCTCATGCCAATGCCGCCGATGCCCAGAAAATATGCGTGGCTAATGTTCTTTAGGTTCATGATGCAATCAGGGTTTTAATGGCTGAAACGATGGCCGTGGTGGCTTTGGGTCGGGCCAGTTCACTAAGTTTGTTTTGCATGCTGCCAATCAGCGCTTGGTTTTTAAGGGTTGCTATGGCCGTATTTACGAGTTGTTCGGCTACTTCTGCATCCCTGACGAGCAGGGAGGCCCCCATTTTGCAGAACTGCAATGCATTTTGGGTCTGGTGGTCGTCGGTGACATTGGGTGACGGAACCAGAATTGCCGGTTTTCCGCAAACCGCAATCTCAGACATGCTGAGGGCGCCTGCCCTGGATATCACCAGGTCTGCGGCACCGTAGGCAAATTCCATTTCCCTTAAGAATGGCATGGCCAGCATTCCGGGTTTATCCTGGGTGTCGGCTTGAAAATTTTTGCCGGTTTGCCAGATTATCTGAACGCCATGCTCCGCAAGTGTCTCAATGCCTTCCTGTATGGCTTGGTTGATGCTTTTGGCACCCAGACTTCCGCCGGTAACAAACAATATCGGTTTTTCAGCATCCAGTCCGAAAAATTTGCAGGATTCAATTTTATTTTGTAACTTAGTTAAGTTTTCCCGAACCGGATTTCCGGTAAACCGCACTTTTTCTTTGGGAAATACCTTTTCCATATCGGGGAACCCTGTGCAAATGATATTGACGCGTTTTGCCAGCAGTTTATTGGTCAATCCTGCATAGCCGTTACCTTCCCATATTAAGGATTTTTTACCCATTCCCGATGCGGCGTATAGAACAGCCAGACTGGCATATCCGCCTGTGCCGATCACGCAATCGGGGTTAAATTCTTTGATGATCTTTTTTGACTTGAAATATGCGTTGATGAATTTCCAGAGGACGATCAGATTGCCGGGACTATAGGACCTTTTCAGCCCCAACACATCCAGCCCGATAATATTGTATCCTTCCTGTGGAACTTTTTCCATTTCCATTCGATTGGCGGCTCCTACAAACAAAATCTCACAGCCCGGATATTCTTTTTCCAGCTGCTGCGCTATGGCAATGGCAGGGAATATGTGTCCCCCGGTGCCCCCTCCCGATATCAGAAATTTACGCTGCATTTAGTTTCTCCGCTTTTTCCTCCTGAATGGTACGGCTCACACTTAAAATAACTCCAAACGCAATACTGTTGAATACAAGACTGGTTCCTCCCATACTGACTAGGGGGATGGTGAGTCCGGTTACCGGCAATATTCCCACGGCAACCCCCATGTTCACAAAGGCCTGAAAACTCATGCTGAGGCATAGCCCCAGCGCCAGCAAAGCACCGAATGCCTTGGGGCTGTCTACCACTATTTTGATACAGCGGAATATGAGTATCAGAAACAACAATACCATTCCGGCGCCGCCCACAAAACCATATTCTTCAACAATAATGGCGTAGATGAAGTCGGAATAGGGGTGAGGCAGATAGTTTCGCTGTGTACTGTTGCCGGGACCTTTACCCAGCAAACCTCCTGTGGCTACGGCAATTTTGGATTGCATTTGCTGGTAGTTGCTTTCTCCGTTGTCTTTTCCCATGAATGTTTCAATTCGCTTCTTCCAGGTAGGTATGCGGCTTTCCCCCATGTTATCTACGTTAATATTCAGAAGAAAAATCACCATTAGGCCCATGGCTGCAGCGCCGGCTCCACCCAGCAGGGCCAGGTACTTAAAGTTGATTCGTCCGATGTATAGTAACAGGCAGCAGGTTACAAACACCAGCAATGCGGTACTCAGGTTTTCCGGAGCAATGAGCGTAACCACGATGATTATCACTGCCAGAATGTTGCGAAATACCTTAAAGCTGTCTATTTCCTCCTGTTTTTTGCTGAGATAGCGGGCAATGTACATAATGAGGAACAGCTTTGCCATGTCGCTGGTCTGGAAAGTGATTCCGAGTCCGGGGATGGGTAGCACCCGGGTGGCATTATTGATTTCGCTGCCCACGGCAAGGGTCACCACCAGCAATATGATGGAGATCCAGATGAAAAGCTGAGAGACACGCGAAAAATACTGATAGTTGACAAGGTGGCATAGGTAAAGAAACCCAAAGCCGATGAGCAGAAATCCGGTATGGCGAAGGAAATAAAATTCGGTATTGCCACCCTGCTTGCTGAATGCCAGACCGCCGGTAGCGCTGTAAACCGCCAGTATCCCCACCAGCGAAAGAATGATGATGATAGCCCATATCCAGGGGTCACCACGAAAAATCTTACTGAATTTGCTGCCTTCTGCGTTCATGATTTACAGGTTTCTTACAGCTTCTTTGAACTGCCTTCCGCGGTCTTCGTAGTTGTCGAACAGGTCGAAGCTTGCACAGGCCGGAGAGAGTAAAACACATTCACCTTTCTTGGCAAGTCTGCTTGCAACATGAACCGCTTCTTTGGCACTGCCGGTATTGATAATCATGTCAACATCATCCTGAAACGCCTGGTGGATTTTGATATTATCCAGTCCCATGCAAATAATGTATTTTACCTTGTCTTTTACCAGCGCTTTTAGCTCTTTGTAGTTGTTGCCTTTGTCTACTCCGCCTGCAATCCATACCACGGGTTTGTCCATGCTTTCCAGCGCATACCATGCGCTGTTTACGTTGGTGGCTTTGGAATCATTGATGTATTCCACCCCATTTACCTGACTTACAAATTCAAGGCGGTGTTCTGCATTCTGAAAATTACAGAGACTTTCGCGGATGGTTTCTTTGCGAACGTCCAGGAGACTGGCTACCACGGCTGCTGCCATGCTGTTGTACGTTGTGTGGATACCACGCAGTGAGATTTCTTCCATATTGATGGTCATTGTTTGTTTGTTATTATGAATGAATAAAGTATTGTTTTTTACGTATGCACCGGGATTGTATGCTTCGGTTATAGAAATTGGCAAGGCAGTCGCCTCTCCGGTTTTCATGTTAAAATATTGCTGGGTAATAGCATCGTCGGCACAATAAATGAAGTAATCGGTTGCATGCTGATTGCGGCTGAGTCTGAACTTACTGGAAGAATACAATTCAAGCTGATAATTATAGCGGTCCAGGTGGTCAGGGGTAATGTTGGTCAGCACGGAAATGTGTGCGCGGAATTTATCGTTGCCATCCAGCTGAAAACTGCTCACCTCAAGTACATAAATATCGTGGTTTTCTTCAGCCACCTGCCTGGCAAAGCTCTTGCCTATGTTGCCTCCCAATCCCACATTCAAACCGGCATTTTTTAGGATATGATAGGTGAGTAGGGTGGTGGTGGTTTTGCCGTTTGTGCCGCTGATGCAAACCATTTTGGCATCGGTATATCTTCCTGCAAATTCGATTTCGGAAATAACAGGGATGCCTTTGTTGATTGCTGCCTGCACCATGGTCACCGTATATGGAATTCCGGGGCTTTTTACGATTTCGTCAGCGCTTAAAATATCGCTTTCAGTATGTTGGCCTTCTTCCCATCTTACATGGTTTGCTTCCAGTTCTTCCTTGTATTTGCCTGCAATTTTCCCCATATCGGAAACAAACACATCCCACCCTTTGGACTTGGCCAAAACAGCGGTTCCTGTGCCCGATTCGCCTGCTCCCAATATGACCAGTTTCTTGCTCAACGTAGTTTTAACAGTGCAATGGATATGAGAACCAGGATGATGGTAACAAGCCAGAATCTTAGGGTGATTTTGCTTTCCGGAATATTGAGTTTTTGAAAGTGGTGGTGCAGCGGGCTCATCAGGAAAATTCTGCGACCCTCACCGTATTTTTTCTTGGTGTATTTGAACCAGCTTACTTGTAATACCACGCTGAGGCTCTCTGCGAAGAACACACCGCAGAGTATCGGGATAAGCAGTTCCATTTTGATGATGATGGCCACCGCTGCGATAGCTCCGCCCAGCGCCAGACTTCCGGTATCACCCATAAAAACCTGAGCAGGGTAACCATTATACCAGAGGAAGCCCAGGCATGCACCAATGACTGCAGCCAGGAACACCACCACTTCTCCGCTTTGGGGAACGTATATAATGTTGAGATATTCCGCCATTTTTGCGTTACCGGCGGCGTAAGCCAGCACGCCCAGACCCATGCCCACAATGGCTGTAGTGCCTGCAGCCAGTCCATCTATGCCGTCGGTAAGGTTGACCGCATTTGTCACGGCCATACATATAAATACAATAACAGGCAGGAAAATAAACCAGGCATTGTTTTCACCCGGAATAAGATCGGAGTAGTTGAGTTTGTGGCCGGTAATGGGTAGGTTGGTTTCCAGCGGGATATGGGCTGATTTATGGGCGAAATCGATGGCAATGGCAATTACTACGCCCAGCAATAGCTGACCAATCAACTTGGTAGTGGCTTTCATGCCTTCTTTATTCTTTTTGAAAACCTTGATGTAGTCATCAATGGCACCTATTGTGCCCATCCAGGCGGTGCTTACCAGCATCAATATCACATATATATTTTCCAGTCTTGCCAGAAGCAGGGTAGGAACGATAATGGCCAGTAAAATAATGATGCCGCCCATGGTAGGTGTTCCCTTCTTTTGAAGCTGTCCTTCCAGGCCCAGGTTGCGTATTTCTTCTCCGATTTGCTGTTTTTGAAGCCATCGAATGATTCGTTTGCCTATCAGCAGGGCTATCAGTAGGCTGAGTATTCCCGCCATGCTGGCCCTAAAGGATATGTACTGAAATACACCGGCTCCGGTTACGTTTTGGCTGTCGAGGTATTTGAATAAGTAATAAAGCATTATGGATTGTTGGGGTTGAAAAGGGCCTGTATGATGGCTTTGTCGTCAAAGGGGTATTTTACACCCTTGATTTCCTGATAGGTTTCATGACCTTTACCTGCAATGAGAATTACATCTCCGGGGGCTGCTAACATAACGGCAGTCCTGATGGCTTCTTTGCGGTCTGTTATTTTTAGGGTTTTCTTGTAGAACTGTCCTTCCACGCCGGCCTCCATTTCCTGAATGATGTTTTCAGGTTCTTCATCCCGGGGATTGTCACTGGTAAAAATGACTTTGCTGCTGAGGCGTGCGGCAATTCTGCCCATTTCCGGTCTTTTTGCGGCATCGCGGTTCCCGCCGCATCCCACCACGGTTATCAGCTGTGCATGATTTCCCCTGATTTCATTGATGGTTTTAATTACATTTTCCAAAGCATCCGGTGTGTGGGCATAATCCACAATTGCAGTGACCCTTTCAGGGCCGTGGATGGCTTCAAATCTTCCATTTACCCTGCCGGCCCGGGTAAGCGGCAATATGATATCTTCTTCACCATGGGTGAGAAGAAATGCAGCACCGTATACAGCAGCCAGGTTGTATGCATTGAAGGTTCCTACCATATTAACCCATGCATCTTTACCATCTATCCGCAACTGCATTCCCTGAAAATCGCTTTCCAGTATTTTTACGGTGAAATCAGCTCCGCTTTTCATGGCGTAGGTATAACGGGCTGATCGGGTGTTTTGTAACATCACCATACCATTACGGTCATCTTTATTGGTCAGTGACCAGGCCGTTGAAGGAAGAGAATCAAAAAACTGTTTTTTGGCTTTTAAATAGTTGTCAAATGTTTGGTGATAATCCAGGTGATCATGGGTGAGATTGGTGAAAATACCGCCCGTAAATTCAAGTCCCGCAATTCTGTGCTGATGGATGGCGTGTGAGCTGCATTCCATAAAGCAATACTCGCAGCCGGCTTCTACCATTCGGGCCAGTAGGCAGTTCAGTCCGGCGGCGTCCGGTGTAGTATGTGTGCTGGGTATTACTTCATTTCCGATTCTGTTTTCTACGGTGGAGATAAGTCCGCAGCGATGCCCCAGGGTGCTGAAAAGCTCGAACAAAAGGGTGCTGACGGTTGTTTTTCCATTGGTGCCTGTAGTGCCTACCAGTTTTAGTTTCTGGGTGGGTTCACCATAAAACAGATGACAGGCAATTCCCATGGATTCAGCCACATCTTCTACCAGTATGTAAAGTATGCCCGGCTTAGGATTTTCAATTCTTTTTGCCAGTATGGCTGTGGCTCCGTTCTCTATGGCTTTGGCTATGAAGTCGTGTCCGTCTGCAAGGGTTCCGGGCATAGCGGCATACAGGAAGCCCGGCTGCACTTTTCTGCTGTCAATGCATACTCCTTCAATGGAAATGTCCTTATGGCCAATGATTTCCTTGGGTTTCAGTCGGGTGATGATATCGCTAATGGGAAATGTCAAAATGGTTCCAGGATTAGGTGTATTTGTGTGACTTTAGCGATGGCGGTTCCTGCAGGAATGCTTTGTGAAATGATACGGCCATATCCTTCACTGCTTACCATAATTTTATTTTGTTCTAGCCATACGATGGCATCACGCAGTCCCAGTCCCTTAAAATCAGGTAGTAACCCCTGTTTTGTCTTGGCGGGCCTAAGTAATACGGCAAATCCCTTTTTCTCACCCGATACCCAGTCACCGTTTTTGCCACTGTCCAGCTGTGAGCTGATATTCAGGGCATTTAATACCAATCTTGTTTTAGCTGTATTACCTTTCAGGATTTCGGGAATTTGCGGTTCTCCGGTTTTCCCGGCTACCGGCTGAATTTTCAACGAACTGCTGTAAATCTTATCTGCTATGTCCTTGAAAACAGGACCGGCAACCAGCGATCCATAAATGATGCCTTTTTTAGGTTCGTTGATTACCACAATAATGCTATACTGGGGGTTGGATGCAGGAAAATATCCTGCGAACGATGCTTTGTAGCTGCCATCGGCATACGCTTTGCCCTTGGCGATTTTGGCAGTGCCTGTTTTACCGGCAACCTGATAATTGTCGTTTTTTAAATTGGTGGCCGTTCCGTGGTTTACTACACCTTCCATCATACTTTTCAGGGCGGCCAGGGTGGTTGCACTGCATATTTGTTCATTCAGTACCACAGGCGTGATGGTCCGAATGGATTTACCCTCGTGTTTGATTTCGCTCACCATGTAAGGCCGCATCATTTTACCATTGTTGGCCACAGCGTTATACAACATCAGCATTTGCAGGGGTGAGATCTGGGTTTCATATCCTATACTCATCCAGGGCAAAGTGGTATTGTACCAATTTTTTGATTTTTTGGTTTTAATAAGTGGGTTGTTAGCAGTGCGAACATCAAATTCCGGTTTGAAGTTTAAACCCAGACGCAGCGCATGGTTTACAAATTTTTCCGGCTGCTTGGCATAATGCTTAAGCACCAGTTTGCTAATACCCACATTACTTGATTTTTCGAAGCTTTCCTGCAGTGTCAGAATTCTTTTGTTGGGTTTGGTGGCATCTTTCATGGTTTCACCATACATTTTGGCTTCTCCTCCCTGCACATCCACGCTGTCGGTGGGTTTGGCGTATCCATCTTCCAGCAGCGCCATGGCAGAGATTAGCTTGAATGTAGACCCCGGCTCTTCAAATTCATCCACTGCATAGTTCATCACTTCCACATATTCGCCGTTTTCGTTTCTTTTGAGGTTGGCCATGGCCTTAATGGCTCCGGTTTTAACTTCCATCACTACGGCACAGCCATGGTCTGCTTCATTGTTCGCCAGCACCCTTTGCAAAGCATTTTGAGCTACATCCTGTAGGTTCACGTCTAGTGTGGTTACAATGTCATAGCCATTCACAGGATCTTTCAGATTGCCCGCCTGCATGGGTCTCCATGTGTTGCCCGGCATACGCTGTTCCATGCGCTGTCCGTCCTTACCGCGCAATAGACTGTCAAACGCTCCCTCAAGGCCTACATATACGCCTTGTTTGCTGTAACCAATGGTTCTGCGGGCAAGGTCACCCATGAAATAGAGACGTTTCCCCCGTTCTTCAAACCAGAATCCCCCTTTAAATTTGCCTTTGCGAATCAGGGGCCATGTTTTCATCTTTTTTACGATATCAAAGCCCTGATCCTTTATTAATAGGGCATATCGGGATTTGCGGTTCCTAAGCGTTGTCAAGTGATTTTTCCATCCGGCTTCATCTTTTTCCTTGAATTCAGAAGCCATTAATAAGGAAAGACTGTCAATGTATTTGCGGAATGTGTCCCTGCCAAGTCCATCAGCAAATGCATCGAATACCATATCATAGCGAGGAACAGAAGTGGCCAGCAAGCTGCCGTCTGCAGCATAAATATTTCCACGAATGGCTTTTACATCCAATACCCGGGAGTTTTTTTGTTTGAGTGCCTCACTGAATTCTTTGTCACTGCCCAGCTGCAGTCTGGCTGTGGTAAACAACACCGAAATGCCAAAGACAAGCACAATCCCGAAAACGAGATAGGCCCTCAGTAGAATGGCACGCCGCGTGTTAACTTTATTATTTGCCGGTGTTGACATGGGATTCGATTTTTACGGGCGGAACATTGAGTTCTTTCAAACCGCTCTGTTCCAGTTTTTTAGCCAGTTCGCTCTGCTTGCTGGCATTGGTAATCTGGCTTTCCAGACTTATTTTTTCGCTATTAAGTTCTTTCAGTTCTTTGGTCAGGTTTTCCTTGTTTCGCAGGGCTTTGTTTGCATGGTGCTGATTGTAGATGTAGAACAGCATCAGTAAAAATGCCACCATGCCAAACTTTACCCATGACCAGATTCCGACAGATTCCTGTTGTTGGTTTATCTCTTCCTGCGCAGCAGTAGTATCTTGTGGCTCTATGGGTTCTTTTTCTGTTGTCATTGTTTAACTCCTATTCTCATTTTGGCGCTGCGTGCCCTGTTGTTTATCTGTATTTCCTGTTCATCAGGAACAATAGCTTTGTTAGGTTCCGGGTTAAATGGCCGATCCACATTGCCATACATATCAGTTTTTCGGATGCCGTCAAGGTTCCCGGTTTGGAGAAAATTCTTAACCATGCGATCTTCCAGACTGTGGTAGCTGATGATGACTAATCGTCCGCCGGTACCGATACAGTCAGCTGCGGCTTTTAACAATGACTCGAGGGCCTGCATTTCTCCGTTAACCTCAATTCGCAGTGCCTGATATACCTGGCTTAAATATTTGGCCGGGCTATGCTTGGGAGTGCACGACGAAATCATCTGCTTTAATTGTTCTGTGGTGTTGATGGTTTTCCCGGTTCTTCCCTGGCAAATCGTACCGGCCAGTCGTCCAGCATTGGGTATTTCTCCCCAAAGTTTGAAGATGTGTTTGAGCTTTTCTTCGGGGTAGCTATTGATAATGTCTACTGCTGTAACCGGTGATTTTTTGTCCATTCGCATATCCAGCGGGCCATCAAGCCGGTGAGCAAATCCCCGCTCACCTACGTTGATCTGGTGAGATGATATACCTAGATCTGCCAGAATTCCGTTCAGGGGCAGCATTTTGCCGTAACGCATAAACTGCTTCAAAAAGCGAAAGTTGTGATGTACCAGGGTGAAACGCCTATCGTCCGGTGCGTTTGCCAGCGACTCATCATCCCTGTCAAAAGCCACAAGCTTGCCTTTGGCTGATAATTTTTTTAGAATAGCACGCGAATGCCCACCGCCTCCGAAGGTGGCGTCTGCATAGATCCCGTCAGGATCATATACCAGTGCATCTACACTGGGGTTTAGCAGTACGGGTACGTGATATTCTTGCATAGGGCAGTCGGTGTCATTCCAAATTTCATGGCTCCTTTCTGCTACCCGCTTGTTGATGGAAGTTTTGCGCCAGCTTACTGAGTTCGTCAGAATCCACCGAAAGCTCGGTTTCATAATTAGAACGGCTCCAGATTTCCACTTTGCTGCCGTAGGCGCTCAGAACTACTTCGTCGGTAAGTTCGGCGTATTCGCATAGCTTTTTGGGAATCAGAACCCGCTGGGCATTGTCAATCTGAACCAGGTTGGCACCATTGGTGAAAATGCGCTTAAAACGGCGTATTTCAGGGCTCAGAAAGTCATCTACCACAGTCAGCTTACCGGTTTCTAACAACCAGTCTTCTCGGGTATACAGAACGAGACACTTTTCAAATCCCCGGTTGACCACAAGCGTGTTTCCCGCGCTTTCGGGAAACTGCGCACGAAGCCGCGATGGTAAAGACAATCTGCCTTTATCATCCAACTTACATAGGTACTCGCCAATCAATCCGGACATAGGTTTGGAATTCCGTCTGCTAAATAAAAACCAAAAATCCCACTTTTTCCCACATTTTCCCCTTTTTAATCACCAATTATCCACATAACGGCGTTTAATCGGGTTTTATTGTGGGTTATTTTCACAATGAGATGATTAATTATTCAGCAAAAATACCTTAAAACCTTTTAAATACAAGGATTTTTTTAATGGTGGGTGAAAGTGGGGGCTAGAATCCGGTTTTTGATACTTTTTTTCATTTTAGTGACCAATGTGGGTAATCCCAATGCCGGGTTCCTCTTATCTTTGTACTATGCGATTGGTGATCTTATTCCTTTTGCTTTGCTCGTGTGCATGCTCATGGGCTCAGTCAGACACCAGGAGTTCTCTGGGTGCAGGGATTTCACGCTTCGGTATATCTGCGTCCTTTAGAAAAGATCATTTTTTTTATGATTACAGCCATTTATCGCTCAAACCCTCCGGTTTTTATGTGGATGCGGGTAATATTCAGCATCCCAGGGAAGTCGCGGTTGTAAATACGGTTTTTCAAAACGCCAGCACTTACAAGGTAGATAAGACTCATTTTGCATGGACCTTTCGCCCGGGTTTGATTTATTCCGTGGTGATGAGTGAGCGTGCAGACAGACGTGCCGTAGGCGTTAATGTTACCTCAGGTCCCGGAATATCGCTTGCTTACACGTGGCCTGTATATGTCACGATTTTGCAGGTAGACCCCATGGGCAATGAGTATTTTACCGATGTTCGGTATAATCCGGATATTCATCAATCCACTGAAATTGCCGGTAGAGCCGGTTTCTCCGAAGGGTTTTCGCAAGGTAAATTTACCCCCGGACTTACCTGGCAGGGAGGGATTGATTTTCAATGGGCAAACTACCGCAATGATGTGAATACCCTGACCCTCGGTGCACGCGTGGAAGCGTTTCCGAGAAAACTGCCCATTTTACACAACAGTGCGTTGAATAAAAGTATATTCTCTGCTTTTTACATTAATTTTGCATTTGGATTGGGTGGTTAAAAATTCCCCTCTCCTTAAATCTTGCTAGAATTACCGGTTATATCCTCCCAAAAAGATCGCAGGCCTTCCAAGCCATCCTGGTTGAAAATTGATTTGCCTACCGGCGAAAATTACACCCGTGTTAAGCGCATCGTGAAAGAACACAAGCTGCACACCATTTGTGAGGATGGCCGCTGCCCCAACATGGGGGAATGCTGGGGTGCCGGCACCGCTACGTTCATGATTCTGGGTAATATTTGTACCCGCAGCTGCTCTTTTTGTGCAGTAGCTACGGGTCGCCCAACAGAATATGATATAGATGAGCCCTTTCGTGTTGCTGAAGCTGTGAGACTGATGGGCGTTAAGCACTGCGTCATTACCTCTGTAAATCGCGATGAACTGAAAGATAAAGGGGCAAGCGTTTGGGCTGCCACCATCAGGGAAGTGAAAAGGCAAAATCCTCAAACCACCATCGAAACATTAATCCCGGACTTTAAAGCCCAGTGGGATCTCCTCTATATGGTGCTGGATGAGCGTCCGGATGTGGTTAGCCACAACATGGAAACCGTCGAGCGCCTTTATAGAATTGTTAGGCCGCAAGCCAAGTATACCCGCAGTCTGGAGCAAATTAAAAGAACCGCGGAATACGGACTTCGCACCAAGAGCGGTGCCATGATGGGGTGTGGTGAGACCCCCGAAGAGGTGCTGGCGTTAATGGATGATTTACATGAGCATCAATGCCACGTTTTGACACTTGGCCAGTATCTTCAGCCAACCAAAATGCACTTACCCGTGGCAGAGTATATCCATCCTGACCAATTCAAGGCCTGGGAAACCGCCGGCCTTGCTAAAGGGTTTCTGCACGTGGAAAGCGGGCCCATGGTTCGCAGTTCTTACCACGCTGAAAAACACGTTATGTAATTGTTTCGGCCCTGTCAATTAGGTGGTTAGGTGTTCTTTAGCCTGTCATTTTTTTGACATCATTGAAAAAATTGATGGCCTTTTTGGTTGCGATTTCGCAAAGTGGATGTAAATTAGCGGACTATAAAAGAATATTACCTTTTTATGAAGTTTAAACACGCCCTTTTATTTTCTTCTGCTTTGTCGCTGGTTTCAGCCACGGCCTGGTTGTCCGAAAATGGTTCTTTCAGCAGCCCATCATTTGCCAAATGGTTGACTGATGAGAAATCGAACACTGAAGAAATTGGCCCTGCACTTGAGTATTTAAAAGCGCTGCGCGCCAATCCACGCACCGGAACCATAGAACCGGAATGGATAGAGGCAGCTGTGGCTCAGGCCGACCGAATAAGCATGCTTCGCAGAGCTTCCCTGGTTTGGACCAATATGGGCCCGGACAATATCGGTGGCCGCTGCCGTGCATTATTGCTTCACAAGGATTCCACCAACCTCTGGTTTATGGGTGGTGTTAGCGGCGGATTGTTTAGAAGCTCAACTTCAGGATCCAGCTGGGTTCCAATAAACGATAAGCAGGAAAACTTAAATGTTACCTGCATTGCCCAAACCGATGACGGTACCATATATTATGGCACCGGTGAAGGTGGATTTACCAATCTGTCGGGTACCAGAAACGGTTCGCCCGCATTTATAGGAAACGGTTTATATAAAAGCACCACTACTTCGGGCACTGCCTTTACCCGCATGGCAAATACTGCCGACGGCCGTTTCAATGCCTGCAATACCATGGCAGCTTTTGGCAATAAACTTTATGTGGGTTCTCAAAACGGATTATTCCTTCTCACCAATAATGGTACCACCATCACCCAGCAGCGCGGTGGTTCTTGCCTTGAAGTGAAAATAGATAAAAACGGTGTTGTTTGGGCTAGCTTTTCCAACGGTTCTGTATTCAAGAGCGATGCAAACGGAGCCAATTTCACCCAGGTTACCTACGGAGGACCTTCTGCACGTGTGGCCATCGCCATTTCACCCGAAGACCCCAACTATGTGTATCTTCAAAACGCCCAGACCCGCTTGAACGGAGTGTGGCGCACCACCGACGGTGGAACCACCTGGAGCCAGATTGTGTTTTATAGTTCTGTAACCGACAATATGGGTACAGGCCAGGGTTATTACGATAACGTGGCTGCAGTAGACCCCTTGAACAAAAATCGTGTATATCTGGGTGGTGTAACCATGGCCATGTGGGACAATATCAATGGCTTCACCGAAATCGCTTCAACCTTTGATGCTCCCTGGAACAATGGCTATATCCACGCAGACAAACACATCATTCAGTTTGATACCCGTCAAAATCCACCGCTTATGCTGGTAGGTTCTGATGGTGGCCTTTTCGGTAGCAAGGATCGCAGCATCTGGACACGCATGAATCGCAACTTTACCACTTATCAGTGTTATAACGTTGCCGCCAATTCACTGGGTCACATCGTGGGCGGTTCTCAGGATAACGGTACCCAGCTAATTAACTTCTCAGGCAACAGCATCAATGGTGCTCCGTCCAAAACAGCCATTGAAATCTATGGTGGTGACGGCTTCGATGTGGAATTTTCAAGGTTTCACCCCAAAACCATCTTCGTATGTACCTACTATGGCAGAATCGCAAGAACCGGCAACAGCGGGCAGTCAAGCTCCTCTTTCTGGGATAGCCGCATAAAACCGGATGACGCGGCTGCAAATCCTCCTGACGTGGATTTTACCACCCATTTCACCCTTTGGGAGCCCAATGATTCAACCTCACGGCTCTTCCTGGCCAGAAATGCTGAAGTTTGGGTAGCCATCAACCCAACGAACTTTATAGAAGATGTAAACTGGTTTAGGGTTGCTTCCGGCTTAGGCAATGACCGTATCCTGGAAATGGACAATACACCCGATGGCGCTCACCTGTTTATCGCTAAATCCGGAAAGCTCCTAAGACTGAGCGGTCTTGACACTGCCAAATTTACTGTGGCTGCCAACCCAGGTATCAATGATATTCCTAAAGGGTTGAGCATCAAAACCATCACTCCTTCCGGTGCCGGTTCACGTGTAATTACCTCTGTAAATGTAGATCAGGCCAATCCCAATCACGTTGTGGTAACATTGGGTGGTTATGGCGATGCGGTATATGTAATGGAATCAGATAACGCGCTGGACGAAACTCCAGTTTGGACCAACATTACCGGTGATTTGCCCAAAATGCCTGTTTATGATGCCGTAATAGACATTGATAATCCCAACCGCATCATTCTGGGTACAGATTTAGGCGTGTTCATGACTGAAAATGGTGGAACTAACTGGGCAGAAGCCAACAACGGTATGGCCCGTACACCTGTTTTTGAAATACGCGGATATGAGTGGAAACCTTGGGAAGGCATGAAATTATACATTGGTACACATGGTCGTGGATATTACCAAAGTATGAGCCTTACCACCGGTACCAAGCGTATTTCGGATACCTATACTGCCCTGAAGGTATGGCCTGTGCCTGCTTCTGGCCTGTTGAATGTATCATTCCGCAGTGTAGGCAACGAAAAACTTACCCTAGAGATTTATGGCATGGATGGTAAGCGATATCAGCAAAAGAGCGTATCTGTTAATGCAGGTAATAATAATGTTCAGCTGAATACCACGTCTTTGCCTGTTGGAAACTACTTCGTTCGCGTTAGCGGTAAGGAAGGAAGCAACAGCATTAAATTTAACGTTGTAAAGTAATCCGGGATTATTCCATCTAAATAGTAAACTGCCGGTCATTTGATCGGCAGTTTTTTTTATATCTCCCCTCTAAAAACCATTTTGGCCGGGCCTTGCAGCCAAATGTTTGAATATCCGCTTTCCCCTGAATCA